>Ga0207430_10076_pt1 | contig 50901 bp, 52 predicted proteins | sample YelNatsi3bottle8_FD_187544 | JGI IMG/M metagenome (GOLD analysis project Ga0207430, IMG submission 187544) | Hot spring thermophilic microbial communities from Obsidian Pool, Yellowstone National Park, USA - site 3 bottle 8 (SPAdes) (version 2) | ecosystem: Environmental > Aquatic > Thermal...
CCATTTTTTAACATTTGACTTCTACAGGATATTTATGCCCTTTTTTAGCTCCTCTTTTTGTCTTTTCTTTTCCCTTACCACTTCCTTTATGTTTGATTGTCAGTGTTGATTACTATATATTGTATGTAATACATATTTTGGTTTTTGATTATGATTATTTTAATTAATTTTGCACATCCCTAAATTACGATATATTTTAATTATAACATTAATAAAGCATAAAAAAGAACAACCCCTTTTAAAAGGGACTGTTCTTTTACAATTATACACAAACCATTTCTTTATTGTATGTTTCTTCTATAAAATCCGAAATAATAGGTCCAATCTTATCTATATCCACCAAAAAAGAGTCATGACCTTGCATTGAAGATATTTCTTCAAATTTGCCACACCCTCCTGAAGCATTAAGTTTTTTAATGAAATCCCTCATGTACTTAGAAGGAAAAATCATATCTGTATCTATCCCTATCATGAGTATTTCCGCTTTAATCCTTTTAAGTGCCATCTTCAAAGAACCATAAGGCTTCGTAATGTCATGTTCATTCATAGCCCATAAAATATATAAATATGAATTTGCATCAAACCTGTTTATAAAAGACAAACCATGATAGTTGAGGTAATTTTCCACTTCAAAATTGTTTTCATCTCTTAACCTATCAAATCTATAGTCAAATAAATCACCACTTTTGTAGGTTATCATTCCCAGCATTCTGGCAGTGCTCAATCCTTTATCAGGTTTATGGGGCTTATCATAGTAATCACCGCCGTAAAAATGTGGGTCATTTAGTATGCATTGTATTCCTACATGATTATACGCAATATTAAGAGGAGTAAGCTTATAATCAGCAGCTATGACAATAGATTTATCCACTAAATCCGGGTATGTCACTGCCAACTCTAAAGCCTGCATTCCTCCCATAGACCCTCCAATAGCGACTTTTATCCGGTCTATGCCAAGATAATCTAGAAGAAGTTTCTGCACTCTCACCATGTCTCTTATATTAATTTTTGGAAACCTTAAACCGTAAGGTTTTCCTGTTTTAGGGTCTATAGAAGAAGGGCCTGTCGTTCCATAACAACTGCCAAGAAAGTTAGAGCATATGACAAAATACTTATCTGTATCAATATACTTGCCCGGACCAATTAAAGGGTCCCACCAGCCCACGTTATTTTTCCCAGGATGCATACCTGCTGCATGGGCACTGCCACTTAAAGCGTGTTCCACAAGTATCACGTTATTTTTTTCTTTATTTAATTTTCCATAAGTTTCATAAACAATAGTAAGTTCATCAAAGCTATATCCACTTTCTGTAGTGAATATATTTTTCCCTTTTAGTGTAACCTTTTTTTCCTCAACTATCATTTACATCAACCTTTCCTTATCTATTCTTGCGATGCATAAAGGGCATTATCAAGGTCTTCTAATATATCTTCTATGTCTTCCAGCCCTACAGAAAGTCTTATCATATCCTCCGTAACACCAGAAGCTAACTGTTCTTCTTTTGATAACTGCTGATGGGTCGTGCTGGCTGGATGTATAACCAAAGACTTTGCATCCCCTATATTAGCAAGATGAGTAAATAATTTTAAACTCTCTATAAACTTAATGCCTGCTTTTAATCCACCTTTTATGCCAAAAGTCAAAACTCCTCCTTGCCCTCTTGGCAAATACTTTTGTGCCAAAGCATAATAGGGACTTGATTTAAGTCCTGGATAATTCACCCACGAAACGTAGGGATGAGAAGCTAAAAACTCTGCAACTTTTAAAGCATTTTGACTGTGCCTTTCCATCCTAAGAGATAGAGTCTCTAATCCTTGTGCGAATAAAAATGCATTAAATGGACTCAAAGCAGTACCCAAATCCCTTAAAAGCTGCACCCTCGCTTTTACAATATAAGCTGCTTCGCCTACATCTTTTACATACCTTATACCATGATAACTTGGATCTGGTTCTGTAAGTTCTGGAAACTTTCCATTGTCCCAATTAAATTTTCCAGAATCTACTATAACTCCACCTATAGAAGTCCCATGTCCACCTATAAATTTAGTCGCCGAATGTACCACTATATCAGCCCCAAACTCGATAGGCCGTGCAAGGTAAGGAGTTGCAAAAGTATTATCTACAATGAGAGGAATTCCTGCAGTGTGGGCAATTTCTGCTATTTTTTCAATGTCAGCCACGTCAATCTTTGGATTGCCAATAGTCTCAACGTACAAAGCTTTTGTGTTATCTGTTATTTGACTTTTAAAGTTTTCAGGATTGCTGGGGTCCACAAACTTAAAATTTATACCAAACTTTTTCAAAGTAGTCGCAAAAAGATTATAAGTCCCTCCATAAAGATTGGTAGAAGATACAATCTCGTCTCCTACTCCTGCGATATTAGTAACTGCCAGCGTTATAGCTGCTTGACCTGAAGATACAGCAAGGGCACCTACCCCACCTTCTAATGCAGCTATTCTCTTTTCAAAAACGTCAACTGTGGGGTTCATCATTCGAGTATATATATACCCTTCTTCTTTTAAGGCAAAGAGGTCTGCAGCGTGCTCAGTACTTTTAAAAGCAAAGGAAGAAGTTTGATATATAGGAAGGGCTACAGCTCCCGTAGTTGGGTCAGGCTCCCACCCTTCATGAATTGCCAAAGTTGAAAAACCATATTTTTTAGACATACTTTTAACTCCTTTCACAAAATTTTTTTAAATCACTTCTACAAAATCCTCAAATTTACTTACTTCTTCTGTTATATCCTCTTGCAAAACTTTAAAAATAGTTTTTATCTCGGTTATTTTTTCTAATTTTTCTGTAAATGTCTCAACACTTTTCTTCATTTTAACAATAGCTGTAAATGTGCCGTTTTCATAGGAAGATTCCACAATTGATACTTTTTGTTCTTTTAAAAACTTTAAAACTTTTTTCAAACCTAAAATATTTTCTTTATGAGTTTCAAGCCTTATATAAAAAGTATCTGTAAAACTTCCCTGACGAATTGGAAGAAAGTTTATCCTCTTATTATCTTTGATATCATAGTTTAACAATATATCAATTAAATCTGCCACTACAGCATCCCCTGTAGGAAGTTCTCCAGCACCTTTTCCTACAAAAACATATTCACCAAAACTATCCCCTCTAAGTATGATAGCATTATTTACGTCGTTTATCCTTGACAAAATATTATTTTCTTCGACTAAAACTGGTTCCACTCCTGCAAAGATGCCATCTTTGACTTTTTTGCCCCAGGCAAATAATTTTATTTTATATCCCCACTTATTGATGTAATTTAAATCTTGAGTCGTGATTTCGTCTATTCCTTTTCTGGTTATAGAATTTACTGGCACGTTTATATTGAACACTTTCCTCATTAATATAGCAAGTTTATAAAGGGCATCAAAGCCTTTTACGTCATAATCGGGATTTGCTTCTGCATATCCTAATTGCTGGGCTTCTTTAAGTGCTTCTTTATAACTTCTACCTTCAGTAGTCATTTTGGTGAGAATATAATTAGTAGTGCCATTTATTATACCGCCTACAAAATCTATTTCATCTGTAATTTTTAATCTATCAATTTGATGCAGTATAGGTATAGCCCCACCTACACTTGCCTCACATTTTAGAAATACTCTATTCTTTTCTGCTATTTCATTTAATTCTTCTCCATGCTTAGCTATCAATTCTTTATTTGCAGTGATTACATGCTTCCCTGAAGCCAAAGCCTCCTTCACATATTCGTAAGCTGGAGAAATACCTCCTATTGCTTCAATAACTATTTTTATCTCTTTATCTTTCAAAATTTCTTCAGCATTTTGGGTAAGTAGTCCTTCTACCTTCACTTTCCTTGGCTTATTGAGATTTTTCACGAGTATCTTCTTTATCTCAGGATAAACCCCTGTACTCTCCCTTATATGACCTCCTCTTGAAGTTATCAATTTATATACTCCTGTTCCTACTGTTCCAAGTCCTAATAATCCGATTTTTATTTTCATGTCACACCTCCAAATAAATTTTTAGGCCCTCTTCTCAATGAGAAGAGGGCCTAATAATCCGCCACTCCTCTCATCTCTCAGGTTAGACACCCTAACCTGCAGGATTTGGCACCAGACGCATATAAATGCCGGTTGCCGGGTTTCATCGGGCCAGTCCCTCCACCACTCTTGATAAGAGGTTTGTGTGTAATATATTCAATTTTGCATGTTGTAATCTATGTTATCACTTTGAAACTGTAAAGTCAAGAACTTTTTTTGTACTCTTTCTTAAATTTTTTCTAAATTTTAATATACGCCGATTTTTTTTAGTGGTATAATAATATTGTATAATATTTATACTCTATCGATTATAAAAATTTAATATTTGCCACATGGGGTGCCGGCGTAACCGGCTGAGAAAAAGGTGTTGCCTTTTAACCCATCGAACCTGTTAGGTTAGTACCTGCGTAGGGATGTGGTCATCTGCCATGGCTATAATCCCCATGGTTTATTTATTTTTTAAGGAGGTTTTTATTATGACACAATTGGAATACGCCCTTTCAGGCATTGTCACAAAAGAGATGAAAATAGTCGCAGAGTATGAAGGAGTAGACGAAGAATTTATTTTAGAAGGAGTTAAAAAAGGAGAAATAGTAATACCATCAAACATCAACCACAAAAACCTCATTCCCAAAGGCATAGGAAGGGGTTTATCGACAAAAGTAAATGCCAATATAGGAACCTCTGATGCATACCCTGAAATTGAAAAAGAAATTGAAAAATTAAATGTTGCTGTAAAAGCTGGAGCAGATGCGGTAATGGATTTAAGCACAGGGGGCGACATTAACCAATCTCGTAGAAAAATACTTGAAAATTCCCCTGTCCCTGTAGGCACTGTCCCTATGTATCAAGCAGCTGTAGAATCTATATCCAAATACGGTAGCATTGTAGCTATGCCTGAAGAATTTATTTTTGAAGTTATAGAAGAACAAGCAAAAGACGGGGTTGATTTTATTACAGTCCACTGTGGTCTAACATTTGAATCATTGAAAAAGCTTAAAGACAACGGCCGAGTGATGGATATAGTAAGCCGCGGTGGCTCCTTTACAATTGCTTGGATGCTCCATAACGACAAAGAAAATCCTTTGTATAAACATTTTGATAGGCTCCTTGATATTGCTAAAAAATATGACATAACTCTAAGCTTAGGAGATGGACTGCGTCCAGGTTGTCTTGAAGATGCTACAGACGCAGCACAAATTCAAGAACTTATAATCCTTGGCGAATTGGTAAAGAAATCTCGAGAGGCAGGAGTTCAAGTTATGGTAGAAGGACCCGGGCATGTGCCAATTGACCAAATTGAAGCAAATGTAAAACTTCAAAAACAACTTTGTCACAACGCTCCTTTTTATGTGCTTGGCCCTATTGTGACTGATATAGCTCCTGGTTATGACCACATAACTTCAGCAATCGGAGGAGCAATTGCAGCAGCTTCTGGTGCTGATTTCCTTTGCTATGTTACACCCGCTGAACATCTCGGACTTCCAGACAAAGAAGATGTCAAAGAAGGCGTTATTGCAGCAAAAATAGCTGCCCATGCTGCAGATATCGCAAAAGGCGTAAAAGGTGCTAAAGAAAAAGATTTAACTATGGCTAGAGCTAGAAAAGCCTTAAACTGGGATGACCAAATAAAGCTTTCTATAGACCCTGATAAAGCTTTTAAATATCGCGTCAATAAAAACATATCTACAGCCAAAACTTGCAGTATGTGCGGAAAATTCTGCGCTATGAAAATTGTCAGTGAGTACCTTGGAACTTCAACTATGACTTGCTAATACCTTTGCCTTATTTACATTCCCCCCTTGATTTTCTTTGCTAATTTCTGCTATAATAGAGGAAAACATCAAGGGGGTATTTTTTATGGAAAAGTGGCAGTGCACAGTATGCGGGTACATCTATGATCCAGAAGAAGGAGACCCATCACAAGGAATTGAACCAGGAACTCCTTTTGAAGAATTGCCTGATGATTGGGTCTGCCCGGACTGTGGAGTAGGAAAAGATATGTTTGAAAAAATGTGAGGGAGCAATTGCTCTCTCTTTTTATTATAGTTGTATGAAATCATTATGCTCAAACAAAGATATAATCAAACTGTGGAGGGCGTGTAAATTTAATGAGTGAAGGTTTTAGGAGGTTAACTCCTGAAGAAGCTTTAGAAATTATAAAAAAGCAACAGAAGGAAAATTAAAAATATTCTTAGGATATGCTCCTGGTGTTGGAAAAACTTATGCAATGCTCAATGAAGGCAACAGGCGTCTTAAAAGAGGTCAAGATGTAGTAATAGGTTATGTGGAAACTCATGGAAGAAAAGAGACAGAAGCACAAATAGGAAATTTAGAAATAATCCCGCGAAAAAAAATTGAATACCACGGCATGATATTAGAAGAAATGGATACCGACGCCATAATTGCTCGTAAACCAGAAGTAGTTTTGATAGATGAATTGGCACATACGAATGCGCCTGGCTCTAAGCACAAAAAAAGATATGAAGATGTGGAAGAAATTTTGCGCCATGGAATAAATGTAATTACAACACTTAACATCCAACATTTAGAAAGTTTAAATGACGTTATTCAACAAATCACAGGTGTTGCTGTAAGAGAAACAATCCCTGACAGCATAGTCGATAGCGCAGATGAAATTGTTGCTGTAGATTTGACTCCTGATGCTTTGCTTAATCGATTAAAAAGAGGAGATATTTATCCAGTAAGCAAAGTCGATGAGTGTCTATCTAACTTTTTTAGAAAGGGAAATTTAAATGCTTTAAGAGAGTTAATGCTAAGACTTACCGCCGAAGAAGTAGATATAGAATTAGAAGAATATATGAAAGAGCATGGAATAACTGATACATGGGAAACAAATGAAAAAATAATGGTGTGTATAACACCAAATCCACTATCTAAAAAGCTTATAAGAAGGGGTGCAAGGAGAGCAAGAAGATTCAAATGTGATTGGGTAGTAGTGTATGTAAACTGTACACATTTTCTTGCACCTAAACTTACTGAAAAAGATAAAGAAGTTTTAGAAAGCCATTTTATGTTAGCAAAACAATTAGGAGCAGAAGTCTACACATTGACAGGAAAAAGCGTGTCTGATGAGCTTTTAAAATTTGCAAAGCAAATGCACATTACACAAATAATAATAGGGCATTCTCAAAGGTCAAGACTGCAAACCTTTTTTAGAGGTTCTACTGTTATAAAGTTAATTAAAAAAGCAAAAAATATAGAAATTCACGTAATACCTTATAAATAACTTCTTCATTACTAAAAGGAGCAGTGAAAAATGGAAAACAAATTTAGAATCTCACTTATAACTTTTTTGTTAATTTTAGCAATAACCATGACAATGGTATTAGTTTTTCACCAACCTCCCTATATACCGCTTTTTATAAGCTATATAATAACCTTTGCTATTGTTTTGATAAACGGTTTTTCGCCTCAAGAACTTGTCAATATGTCAATTAAAGGAATTAAAAAAGGTATAAATGTGATGATTATACTCCTTTTGATAGGAGCCCTCGTTGCCTTGTGGAAACAGAATGGAACCCTTCCTGCTCTTATTTACTACGCCTCCCACTTTTTAAAACCACAAGCTTTTTTGGTGGTGTCTTTTATCACAACCTCTATTATCTCAATGATTTTAGGTACAGCTGTAGGAACCGCTAGTACTATTGGGATAGTAATAATGGGACTAGCCCATGGCTTTAGCTATTCTCTTCCAATAGTTGCTGGTGCAGTAATATCCGGTTCTTTTATAGGAGATAGGACTTCTCCCCTTGCAGGAAATGTTATTCTTCTGTCAGATATGGGAGAAATTGAACAATACAATGTACTTAAATCTCTTTTTAAAACCGCGATTCCTACTTTTGTATTAACTGGTTTATTGTACTATCTTTTAAGTCTTCACATTAATATTTCTTCGCCGCACACCTTTGACAATCTTGCAGCTATAATTTTGAAAAATTATAAAATAAACTTTTTCTTGTTTTTAGCTCCTATAATGATTATAACGTTGGCTTTTTTCAGGATTTCTACAAAGATAAATCTTTCAATTGCTGTCCTTCTCTCCTACTTTGTCTCTTTACTAAATGGTTATAACCCTATAGATTCTTTAAAAGTCATTATGTTGGGAAATATATCTAATATTCCAGAATTTAAATCTATCTTTTCAGGAGGAGGTATGATTTCAATCTTCCCAATGATAGGAGTAGTAACCTTTGCTACCGCTCTCTCTGGAATATTAGAAGGGACAGGAATTATAAAAGCAGTTTTTAGAAAAGCCCAAAAAATTAAAAACCCTAAAATTGCCTATTTGGTCACAATGTTATTAAGCACTTTAATGGCAGTAATAACTTGCAATCAAGCCCTTTCTGTAATTTTACCTTCCCGCATAATGTTAGACGTATTTAGAAATCTTAACGTAAAAAGTGATATGATGGTAAGAGCAATAGCAGATTCAGGCATGATACTTGCCGGTATAATACCTTGGAATTTAGCAGCAATGCTTCCTTCTGCAGTTTTAGGAGTAAAAGTCATTGACTATCTTCCCTATGCTTATTTAAATCTATTATTCCCTATATTATCAATACTTATCGTGTTTATAGAAAGTAATAAACAATATAGCAATGCTACAATAGAAGAATTTTAAAAAAGCAGGATTTTATTCCTGCTTTTATATCGCATATTTTAAGTTTGTATAATAAGGTAGCCCTTCTACCATAGGGACCTTCACTTCTCCTTGTATAAGGGGTCTTGCATAATCAAAAAATTCTTCAGTGACATAATTACCTTCTTCATTTATCCAATTTAAAGGCACTTTTTTCTCCTTGTTACACACTTTATCAACATCTACAATATCCGTTTTAACAGTGTATTGGTAATTTCTTTCTCTTACAAGGCTTATCATTTTCCCGGTTTCACCACATAACGCATACTTTACTGCTTCCCTCCCCAACATTTCAGCTTCTTCAAAATCCACTTTAGATGCCAAGTGCATTGCACATCTTTGCGTTACACCAAGTCTGGTCATTTTGACACGTTTATATATTTTCTCTTTTACAAGCTTTTCTATATAGTCTCCTACTCCTCCCAGTTGAGGATGACCAAAAGCATCTTTATGATAAGCATTTTCTTTTCTTCCAATGTAATTCCCTTTTTCATCCATAAGTCCTTCTGATACAGTTATAAAGACATTGCCATATTCCTTATAAGCTTTATTTACATCCTCTAAAAATCTTTCCTCATTAAAAGGTATCTCAGGAAGATAAATAAGTTGTTTCAAATGGGGCAATCTTTCTTTAACCAAAGCAGAAGAAGCGGTAAGCCAACCTGCATTTCTGCCCATCACTTCGAGTACGTTAATTGTCTTAGTCTCATACACTTCCGCATCTAAAGCAAGTTCTAAAGTAGTTGTGGCTATATATTTTGCCGCACTTCCAAAACCAGGAGAATGATCTGTAAACATCAAATCGTTATCAATAGTCTTAGGAATTCCAATTACATTTATTTCAAAACCTATTTCTCTTGCATATTTACTGACTTTGTCAACGGCATCCATAGAATCATTGCCACCTATGTAGAAAAAATATTTAATGTTGTATTTCTTAAAAATTTCTATTAACTTTTTGTATTCCTCTTCATCCTCTAAATAGTCTTTTAACCTATATCGGCACGACCCTAATGCAGCCGCAGGGCTAAATCTCATTTGTTTTATTCTTTCATAGGGAATATCAAATATGTCAATAATATTGCCTTTTATTATACCTTCTATGCCGTTTATCCCACCATAAACTTTACCAATTTTCTCCGAGCGTGAAGCTTCCATTATAGCTCCATACAGACTGGAATTAATAACAGCTGTAGGACCACCCGATTGTGCTATAAGACAATTGCTTTTAGTATACATAATATACCCCCATTGTGATATTCTATTAGAAATTATAAAGTAATTCAGATATATTATATCACAAAAAGAAATATAATAATAATTTTTGATAAAATTTTATCAACCCTTCTTGCAAAAAGCAAAAAAATATAGCAAAATTATAATAAATAACGCATTCATCTTAAAAATACGGAGGGAGACATTATGGATGTAATTGAATTAGCTGCTCATTTGATGGCATTATCAGCGAGAACAGCACCTAAAGCAACTGGAAAAGACTTTATAGAAACAAAAGTAATTACAGGTGAAGACCTCGTAATGTTAAAAGAGGATATGATGAAATATGGCGAAGAATCCGGAAAGAAAAATTTTGACAGGGATGCAAAAAACGTCGCTAACTCCAGTGCAGTACTTTTAATTTCATTAAATAAACCAGAAAAAGTTGGACTAAATTGCGGCGCCTGCGGTTATAATCTTTGCACTAGTCTAAGGGATTTTAGAGAAGGTACAGAATTCGCAGGTCCCATATGTGCCTGGAGGCTCATCGACTTAGGAATAGCAGTAGGGTCTGCAGTTAAAACCGCCAGTCTCTTGAATGTGGATAATCGAGTTATGTATAGAATAGGTGTAAGTGCAAGAAGGTTAAAATTAATTGAAGGAGAAATTGTTATAGGCATTCCTCTTTCTGCTACAGGCAAAAACATATACTTTGATAGATAAAAAATGCCAGGTTAAATCCTGGCATTTTTTAAAATGACTTAGCTGCTTTTACAATATCCTCCGCTGTCAAACCATAATGTTTTAAAAGCTCTTTAGGTGAACCGGATTGTCCAAACTCATCTCTTATTCCAATTCTCTTTATCTTCACTGGATATTCCTCTGAAAGAACCTCTGCTACCGCCGAACCAAGCCCACCTATTATGCTGTGCTCTTCTGCTGTTATAACTTTGCCCGTCTTTTTAGCTACTTCTACTATTAAATCTTTGTCTATCGGCTTTATGGTGTGGATGTTCACCACTGTCGCTTCTATTCCCTCTTCTTTTAGTTTATCTGCTGCTTCAATCGCTATGGCTACCATTATCCCTGTCGCTATTATCGCTACGTCTTTCCCTTCTCTTATTACTTCACCTTTTCCTAATTCAAATTTGTAGTTTTGATCGTGTATATCTGGTACTGCCATCCTCCCCAATCTTATGTATACTGGTCCATAGTGTTCTGCAGCCGCAAATATGGCTTGTCTCGTCTCTTCTGCATCGGCTGGGTTTATTACCACCATCCCAGGTATTCCTCTCATAAGGGATATATCCTCTATTGATTGGTGTGTCGCCCCGTCTTCTCCTACTGTTATGCCAGCATGGGTAGCTGCTATTTTTACGTTTAAGTGTGGATAACCTATGGAGTTTCTCACTTGCTCATAAGCTCTTCCTGTTGCAAATATGGCAAAAGTGCTGGCAAAAGGAATTTTCCCACAGGTGGCAAGGCCAGCTGCTGTTACCATCATGTCTTGCTCTGATATTCCCATGTTAAAAAATCTATCTGGATATACTTTTTGAAAGTCCGCTGTCTTTGTAGATTTTGATAGGTCAGCGTCTAATACCACTACATCTTTGTTTTTTGCGCCTAATTCTACTAAGGCTTTCCCATAGGCTTCTCTTGTCGCCATAGCCATTTATACTCCACTCCCTTCAAGTTCTTGTATAGCTTTTTGTCTTTGTTCTTCATTAGGCGCACTGCCATGCCATCCTACTTGATTTTCCATAAAGGATACGCCTTTTCCTTTTATTGTATGAGCTATTATCAATGTTGGTTTTCCTTTTGTAGCTTTTGCTTCTTCTATGGCTTTGTCTATTTGGTCAAAGTCGTGGCCGTCTATTTCTATTACGTGCCATCCAAAAGCTTTGAATTTTTCATTTACTGGTTCTATGTTTTTTACTTCTCTGTTTGGGCCATCTATTTGTAAGCCGTTAAAGTCAAGTATTGCAGTCAAGTTGTCGAGTTTGTAATGGGCTGCTGTCATAGCTGCTTCCCATATTTGCCCTTCTTGTAATTCTCCATCTCCTAATATTACATAGACTCTATAGCCCTTTTTATCTAATTTACCTGCTAATGCCATTCCATTTGCAGCAGAAAGTCCTTGCCCTAATGACCCTGTGGTCATATCAAGTCCCGGTGTGGATTTCATATCGGGATGCCCTTGAAGTATTGAGCCAAGCTTTCTTAAAGTTTTTAACTCTTCTTTTGGGAAAAACCCTTTTTCAGCTAATACAGCATACAGTGCAGGAGCTGCATGACCTTTTGAAAGCACAAGTCTATCCCTATCTTCCCATTTGGGATTGTCAGGCTTTACATTCATTTTATCAAAATAAAGCAGGGTTAAAATATCTGCACAGGATAATGACCCCCCAGGATGGCCAGATCCTGCTTCTGCCAACATGTTTATGATGTCTATTCTCACTTCTTTTGCCTTTTGCTTTAAAAATTCTTTGTCCATACCAATACCTCCATTTCACATGTTTTTAAATCCTTCTCCTAAAACTTCATGGGCTGTTGATAATATCACGAAAGCGTTGGGGTCTATTCTTTTCACAAGGCTTCTTAAGGTTGTAACTTCTCTACGAGTTACAACACACAACAAAACATTTTTGTCCTTTTTTGAATAACCCCCTCTTCCTTTTAGTTCTGTTACCCCCCTTTCCATTTCCTCCAATATTGATTTACTAATTTCCTCATACCTATCAGAAATAATTATAGCAATTCTCTCATCGCCACTACCTTCTTGTATGAGGTCAATAACTTTGATAGAAATAAATTCAGTAGCTAAAGCATAAAGGGCAAGTTCCGGGCTAAAAACTATGCCTGCTAAAGTTATTATTACAAAGTCTATTATAAGCAGTATTCTGCCCACACTTAAAAAGTGTATGTATTTATGCAAAGTCATAGCAGCCATGTCTGTTCCACCAGTTGTTGCTCCATATTTTATCACAATACCTAGCCCTACACCCATTATTATACCACCATATACTGCCGCCAATATTGTATCATGGGTAAGAGGTTTTAAAAAAGCCAATGCATCAATAGAAACACCTAATAAAATAGTTGAATAAAGTGTTTTAGCTCCAAAACCTGTTCCTAAAGCTTTAGTCGAGATGATAAAAAGCGGAATATTTATTGCCAAGGTAACTGCTCCTATTGGCCATCCAAACAAATGTTGTAGAACAACTGCAAGTCCACTTACTCCACCAGGAGCAATTTTGTTAGGTGCCAAAAATAGGTCAAGAGACAAACTAACAAGTAATGTACCTATCGTAACCCAGAAAAAGTCTATTATTATTTTCTTAAGTGAAACTTTCATAATACATCCCCTTATCGCATGTCAACTTTTCCTTTGTGTAGCAAAACTTTAAGAGCAAATTTAGGAAGTGCCATCATCCTTTTATATCTCCAAGGCTCTTTAATTAACCTGTATAGCCACTCTAAGCCTAATTTTCTATAAATGTAAGGTGCTCTCTTAACTTTTCCAGCTATTACATCAAAACTTCCTCCTACCCCCATTGCTATTTTTACTTTTAATTTGTCTCTGTTTTTATATATCCATTTCTCTTGTTTAGGAGCACCTAAAGCCACAAAAAGAACTTCTGCACCCTTATTATTTATCTCTTCTATGATTTTATTTTCTTCCTCTTGAGTAAAATAGCCATGATGAGTTCCCACTATTTTAGCACTCGGATATAGCTTTTCCAAATTAACACGAGCTTGTTCTGCAATTTGAGGAGCAGCCCCCAATAGATAAATCTTTATATTTTTAGAAGATATATCTTTTATAAATTCCATCATGAGGTCAAAACCTGCTACTCTTTCAGGCATCGGCTTTTTAAAAACTTTTGAAGCAAAAACAATGCCGTTTCCATCTGGAACATTTAAGTCAGTATTATTTAATATTTCCATATATTCTTTATCCTTTTGCGCCATCATTACAATTTCCGCATTAGGTGTTGCAACAATGTGCAGTCTGTCTTCTTGTAAAAAATTGTTTAAAATCTCTACTGCTTGTCTCATCGTCACCCGATCTATTGGCACTCCAAATATATCTAATCTTTCCATCTTCACACCTCAAATTTATTATGTTCAAATAATATATCAAAATTCTTTTTTGCTTTTTCTTTTAACTCATCTAAATGCTTAGACATATCATTTATATACTCTTCTTTTCGCTGTAAAATTGAACTTACTTTATTTAAAATGTCGTCGGCAGTAAAAGAATTAATGTCTCCTGCGCTGCTTTCACCAATGGATTTTAGAAAACCCTCCACCTTAGGGTCATAAGATATACCAACAAATGGAACTAAGGATATAAACGCAAAAATCAAAGAATGCAGTCTTACACCTATTAATAAGCTGCTGCTTCTAATAATACTCAATATCTCTTCTATTTCGTATTTTCCAGTTAAAATTTCATAAGGCATTTTCATATAAGTAGCAACCCTATCGCTCTCTTCTATATCCTCATGATAAAAAGGAAGAAAAACAATCTTATATCCATAATCCTGCGCAATAAAATCTGCAGCCCTTGCCAACTCAACCCTTGATAATTCAGAATTTCCCCATTCTCTCGTGCAAATCAGAACATATTCTGCAGAATTTAAATCAATCCCTTCTTTTTCGAGGATTTTGCCAAAAATTTCTCTATTATTACCACCAGAAAAATTTAATACAAGGTCTGCCGCTACTACCACATCTTTTTTTACATTTAGCTGTTTCAAATACTCTTTGGATAATTCGTCTCTTACAGCTATTCCGTCAACTTTATTTAAAATTCTTGCAGTAAGCCATCTGTTAAACTTTTTATCAACTGGACCAATACCTTGTCCCATAACATACACTTTTTTCCTAAGGAATTTCCCCATAAGCATTATTCCGAGATAATACCACAAACTCTTACTACTGGTCTTATCTTGTATAAGACTCCCACCGCCACTTAACAGTACATCTGACTGTTTTAGCGCTTTGTATATTTCTTTGAAAGAGTTCCTATTTACTGCTTTTACGTTGTACTTTTTAGAAGTTTCATCAGGTTTATTAGAAAGAACTGTTATATCTGTTATACCTCTTTCTTTTAAACCTTCTACCAGACATTTTAGAACAGCTTCATCCCCAATATTATCAAATCCGTAATAGCCGGATATGACTGTTTTCATATCAATACTCCCTTTTTATATTTTTTAAGATCTTGTCCACTATAAATACAGCAATCATGCCAATTAAAGCCCCCAATACCCATGCAATTACCGTGCGCTCTATCGCAATCGTAAGCACGCTTTCGATATGGCTAAAAGTATTGACAATCGACAATATACCTATCGAAGCAAATATCCCCATAATAAATGTCCACGCTTTTGAGCGTTTAAAAGCAGCATAAATTCCCAATATAATCGCAGGGTCACCTATTAAAAATTCCTTCGTCCGAGGTCTTGCTACAAGAGTGTGTTCAAGGAAATCTCTAAATTTAAGCTCTAACTCTGTCGGCTTAACAATAGGTTCATTGCCCGTCCTTGAAATGTATATAATTCCGATAATCCCTGCTATAGCAATAGCTACTAAATGCCATACTTTTATATCTATATTTAAAAATTCCTTTATTCTCTCCATAAAAGTCTTCCAGTGATTAGCATTGTATATCTTTATAATATAATACAAAACATAAAACACTAAAGGTAGTACAAAAGAAACTTTTACACCCCTAAAATAGTCAATTTTTAACATATATTTACTGTCAGCCATTATAGCCGCTATACTAAGAGCCCCTATAAAAGAAATCAATAGTGAATTAATAAATATTTTTAGTGAGGTATATGTGAAGCTGATATTTTGCTTTTTCTCCAATATTTCTTTCGTTTTGTCTATAAAATATCCTATCCCAAGAGAAGGAAAAATTATAGAAGAAGCTAATGCTACTACTTTGACACCTAAATCGTTAAATCTGCTTACTAACACTAAAGAAGTCAGTATAGCACCCAACAATCCTAATAAAATTAACACATATTCTCCAATTCCTAACATCTGTAAAAGCAACAAGCCACCAGCGATAACTCCCAAACTTATAAGTATTTCTGTAAGTTTTGACTGGTGAAGTTGTTGAAGAGATTTTGCAATGCCAGCTTTTAATCCAGCTTTTTTTATGTATTTTGTCATATCTTCAATCATAGATTGATTTTGTTGTATGTTGTAAGCTGCACTTTTGGAATTATCTATTTTTGCTCTCATATAAATAATTCTCACATTTCGCTCTATTATTCCTCTGTACCATCTATTTACTATTTCAGAAGTATCGTATTTTTGAGTTTCTGCTTCTGAAACTCCAAAGACTTTTATCCCCCTATAATCATCGAACTTAGCAAATTTATTCATTCCATCTTGAAGTTTTTTCCCCATAGGCACATCTATAATTCCTACGTTTATGCCATTTTTCTTAAATAAAGAAGCAGCATAAGATATTTTTTCCGGATTTCCTAAGACATCAGTACCATTAAAAATTACAGTTTTTACATCAAATTTCTTCAATATATCAACATAGTCTTTTATATCTTTATCCTTTATCCCAGTAAAATTCTCAATTCGCGGTATCACATCAAAGCCTAAAGACTTTACCAGTTCTAAATCGCTTTCATCAAATCCCAACCCCTTTGTTATAAAAGCATCTTTGGGTTTATTGATAACAAAGGCATAGCTACCTCTCTTTTCAAGCACTTTTAATTCGTCTTCAGGTACTCTTCTTGTTAAAGCCTCTTTAAGAAAATTGAATATCTTTACATCTTTTGTTGTAACAACTATGTAGTTTCCATACTGCTCCCTTTCCTTATCTGTAAGACTCTTTAAGTAGTCTTCCAATGCTACATTCCCTAAGTTTGAAGACAACAAATAAAGATTCCCTACGTCTTTTAAAAGGCTCAAAGAAATTTTACCAGACTGTTGAAGGCTTTCAAGAGTAACCTCATTTACAGCAACACCTATAAGACCAGCTGATTTCATGTCAGAAAGTACAGAAACCAAATCTTTGCCTGTTGCAGAAGCAAGGTATTTGAAGCTTTTTAAATCTCCTACAATTTCTACTGTATCATAGTTGTTTTCTACTCTTATTCTGTTTATGTCTACGAAAATAGATACTACTAAAGAAATAGCAATAAATATTACAAGTATTTTTCTTAGCTTCAAATTAATCTCTCCTTTGTATTCGCTTTTGTAACACATCGACATTTAAGGTGGGTAACTACTCATATTATATCACAAAAATTTCTTTAGAGCATAAAAAAACAGCGCAAAGCGCTGTTAATTTTTTGTATATTTCCCCATCACAACTATGTATGTGTGTTTTGTCGCTTTTATGCCTCTGCCATCAGAGCGTGGAAAAAGCAAAAGGTGATTAGCAGGTATAAGGTCATTATCTTTCAAATTTGTACCTGCAGTAAGGTCCGCTACTCCATCAGTTTTTGTAACAATTACTGCTGAATTTGCAATTCTAACTATCGCTTGGGTACCGCCCTCCATTGTCAAAACCTCTCCTGCATTTAGTTCAACTACTTCATAGCTTGCCCCTGTCTTTGCCTCTTTTAGCTTATCATCAACATAAGCTTTTACCTGATTATATTGCGAATCAACATAGCTTTTGCTGACAAGGGGGTCTTGCTGACTTCCTGGTTCAGGATTTTGATCAGCATAACCAACACTCAAAGCCACTAAAATCACAACAAAAACCAGTATAAGCGCATAAGCTTTTTTCATTTGTTCTTCCTCCTATAATTCCCCTCTTCCACCTCTATTTTATAAAAAAATAAATGATATTTCAACAAAAAATAAGAACTTATCTTAAAATAAGTCCTTAAAAATCAATCAACCCTAAACTTATTTGCAAAGCTTCATTGACTTTCTCCATCATTTCCTGGTCAAAATGGCCAATTTTTTCTCTTAAACGTTTTTTGTCAATAGTTCTGATTTGTTCTAACAATACTACAGAATCTTTGTTAAGTCCATATTCTGCCCCATTTATTTCAACATGAGTGGGCAATTTGGCTTTGTTGATCTGAGATGTAATTGCCGCTACTATTACTGTTGGACTATATTTATTACCAATATCATTTTGAATTATAAGTACAGGCCGAATTCCACCCTGTTCAGAGCCTATTACAGGGCTTAAATCGGCATAAAAGATATCTCCTCTCTTTATCACCATAGTCAATCACACTTTTTCAATTTCATTTCATATCCTGTAAAACATTCGTTTTCTGCGGTTAGGCCCATTTCCGCAAGTTCACTGTTGATTGCTGCCATCTCGAGATATCCTTTTTTCATGCTCTCGCGTATTTGAACTTTTTTCCTCTCGCGTATATATAATTTCATCGCTTCTCTTATAAATTCACTGCGATTTCTGTTTTCCATAGCGGCAAGAACGTCGACCTCTTCTAATAAACTCTGAGGTAAGCTCACAAGTATTCGCTTTGTTTCGCCCACTTTTAGGACCTCCTTACGCACTTATATAATTTATTATATATTACTATATATAATGATGTCAATCATTTGTAAATTTTATACTATAAAAGTCAAATTTTTAATTAATTTTTTACTTCAACTACCTCTCCTTTGTAAATATATATTCGAGGCACCCTTCTAGATATTCCACAATATACTTCATAAGGTATAGTATTTAATTTTTTAGCAATCTCATCCGCTGTTATTTTTTCTCCCTCTTGATTTCCAAAAATAACTACATCATCACCTAGTTCTACTCCTTCTATATCGGTGACATCTATCATCGTTTGGTCCATACAAATTCTCCCAATTACAGGAGCATATTTCCCTTTTACTAAGACATGATGATTATTAGAGAGTAATCTATTAAAACCATCAGCATATCCTACAGGCAATGTGGCAATTTTGCTTTTTCTTTTAGTTATAAATGTCCTTCCATAACTAATGGAAGTACCTTCAGGTACCTCTTTTATATGCACTATTTTAGTTTTAAAGCCCATAGTTTGTTTTAAATCCAATGGTCTTTCGACTTCTTCTGAAGGATAACTGCCGTATAAAACTATTCCTGGCCTTACCATGTCTAAATAAGTATATTTAAGGTCAATAATTGCTCCACTGTTAGCTATATGCTTTAAAGGAATATTTATCCTTTTTTCTTTTAACCTTTCCAACAATTTTTTGAACACATCAAACTGTTTTTCAGCATATGTTTTATTTTTTTCATCAGAAGTAGCAAAATGACTAAATATGCCTTCTACTTCTACCCCTTCCATTTCCATCATTTTTTCTATCTCTTTTTCAGCTACCTTTAAATCTGTATATCCTATCCGTCCCATACCTGTATCAATTTTTACATGAACTTTAGCCTTCTTACCCACATTTAAGGCAATTCTTTCTAAGTCTTTAACATAGTTTATATCAAAAACAGTTTGAGTTATATTGTGCACAATTAATTCTTTGGCCTGAGTTAAAGGAGTATATCCAATAACGAGTATGGGAATATTAATTCCGCATTCCCTTAATTCTAACGCCTCTTCTATTGTAGCTACTGCCAAATAAGAAACCCCATTTTCTATTAAAACCTTTGCTACTTGACAAGCTCCATGACCATAAGCATTGGCTTTCACTACCCCCATTATTTTTACTTTCTTGCCCACCCATCGCTTTACTTCACTCAAATTATGCACTATATTATCTAAATATATTTCTGCTCTTGTTGGCCTTATATTATCAAACATTAAAAATCCCCCTTGTTTTTCACCTCAAGGATTTTATCACTTTAAGTATCTCCTCTTCATTCAAATCCCCGGTTACTGTAATTTTTACTTGCATACCATTTACCATCGTAGTATATTCCTTTTCCCCATTGTCTTTTTCTTTATAATACACTCCTTCACTCAAAAGAAATCCTTTTTCATTAACTATTTCGTTTTGGTCAACTACAGTTTCAAAAATTTCTATCAAATCCCCACCCGAAGTATACACAAAAGTAACTCCATTATTTTTATTAACATTCACTAATACATTTAAAAGTTTAAAGCTTTGTGGTAAATACACAGGCATTACAGGATTTATGCCGCAATATTTATAAACCTCTTTTGCATCTATTTCTATTACTGGAGAATCTAAAAGATTTCCCGCTAACGTCGTTACGCTATCCTTAGTAAACAACTTGTCATTTATCTCAGGGTTATATTTATAATCCTTATAAGTAATTTTTGAAAAAATTTCATTATTAATATCAAAAATTGTCAATTCTTTAGGTGTCAAATCCTCTTTAGAAAAAGCCATTTGTTCTTTGTACATGAAAATATTTTTATCTAAAATAGGAACTGTTATTAAATAAAATTTATCCATCTCTCTTTTTTCTATCTCTCCACCTGAATTAATATAGTTTTTTATAAAAGAAGTAATCATCGAATACAAAGGAATCTCTTCTGTATTTTCTGCTACAAAAACTTGATTCACCTTTGCAAAATACACATAACTTCTTTTGCCGTCATATACAATAATTTTATCCGGACTCCCATTTTCTTTTAAAACTTCTAATCGAAATTTACCTTTTTTGTAAAATTGCACAACTGCAAATTTGTTATCTATCTTGTTGTTATAAAGCTCTACAATTGCTGTGGCAGTATAACTTTCTAATTTATCTAATTGTTCTTTAATAGAAATAAAAGGATCTTTAACTTTTTTTGTTTTTACTCCACACCCTGAAAGAAGAAATATAAGCACAAAAACAATTACAAAAAAGCTCTTTTTCAACAACTCTCACCCTCTTACAAACCACATTTAAGAGCCTCTGGAATGTTCTCAAGGATATCCATCGCTGTCATTCCATACTCTCCCACATATTCTTTAGCAATATCTCCTGCCTTCCCATGATAAAATACCCCATAAATTGCCGCTTTTTCTTCGCTAAACCCTTGAGCCAAAAAAGCTGTAATCATTCCTGTCAAAACATCTCCACTACCAGCAGTTGCCATCCCGGGATTGCCTGTGCTATTTATATATATGCTTCCTTCTTTTGTCGCTATTACAGTTTTAGCACCTTTAAGTACAAGTGTCACTTTGTACCTATCAATAAAAGTTTTTGCTACTTCAAAAAGATTATTCTTAATCTCATCAATCTCTAGGCCTGTCAATCTTGACATTTCCCCATAATGGGGAGTTAGAATAATTTTTTTACCTTGTATAACTTCCAATCTTCCTACCAAAGCATTGAGAGCATCAGCATCTAAAACTACAGGCTTATCCGTATTTTTTACAATGTCATATACCAATTGTGAAATATCTCTATCATGAGTCAATCCTGGTCCTATAGCAATAACATCACTTTCCTCTATTAACTCTAGTACACTACTTAAAGCATTATGGGATAAAATACCATTTTGTTCCTCTAATCCATAGGTTATAACCTCATAAAGTCCCCCCTGAATTACTGATTGCACACTTTGGGGAACTGCTAATTTCACCAATCCGCAACCTGCCTTAATAGCGCTTTTAGCACTCAAATATGCTGCTCCTGTCATATTTTTAGAACCAGCTATAATCAAAGCTTTACCATAATCTCCTTTATGAGTATTTCCATGCCTTTTTGGAAGCTTTACATCCTCTGAAGTCACAAGGTTATAATTATAACCTACCTCTGCTGCTAACCGGTAAGGAATCCCTATTTCAGCAACACGAACTTCTCCTGCATAATCGGCACCCGGATACACTAATAAGCCTGGCTTTAGAAATTGCATAGTAACTGTTTTAGTAGCCCTAACAGCGCATCCTTCTACTTTACCTGTATCAGCATTTAATCCAGAAGGAATATCGACAGATACCACAATTTTATTGGCTTGGTTTATCATTTCTATAATCTCTTTTGTTATGCCGCTTATTTCTCCTTTAAGCCCAATTCCGTAAATTGCGTCCACAATCACATCGCTGTCTTTAATAGTTTTTTCCAAAAATTTTAGATGTTCTCTTTGAGTAATTTCCGCTACATAAATCCCCATATTTAGGATTGCATCTAAATTTACTTTTGCATCCCCTGAAATAGCACCTAAACTTGTAGTTAAAAATACTTTTACATCGACTCCCCAATTATGAAGATTTCTAGCCACTACATAGCCATCTCCACCATTATTCCCCTTTCCAGATATAACTATTACAGAGTTTAAATTCTCTTCCTCTAAAATCTTTTTCACTTCTAGCGCTGTTTCTCTTCCCGCATTCTCCATTAAACCTATAGAAGGAATTCCTATTTTTTCTATAGCTATTTTTTCAACTCCTCTCATCTGTTTTGATGTCAGCACTATCATTTTTTTCACCTCCAATAGCAATAGCACAGCTTATAGCATAGGTCTTCGTATGAGAAATAGACAGCTTTATATCCCTTATTCCCTTTTTGTCTGCAATATTTTTAGCCTTCCCCTTTAAAATTACGGCAGGGGCTCCTTTTTCATCGTGACATATTTCAATATCTTTCCAGCTAAAACCACTGATACCTGTTCCTAAGACTTTTGATATGCTTTCTTTTGCTGAAAAAAAACCCGCTATATGAGGTAATTTCATCCTTTTACTGTTAAAATACTCTATCTCTTTTTGAGTAAATAACCGTTCCAAAAATTTAGAATTTGCATCAAAAGCTTTTTTTATCCTTTCAACTTCTACAATATCCGTTCCCACAAACAGTTCCATATATACAGTTCCTCCAATTATCCTAATTACATTATATTATTTCTCTATTAATTCACAAAATCCTTCAAAAAAATAAAAGAAGGCATGACACCTTCTTAAATAGCAACCTTACACAATTTAGCTTGTCTATCATAGTCACTTATATAATCTTCACACATATCGTCAATTACTTCATACAGATGAACAGGCGATACCGTCATTTCTTTAAAGAATTGTGCTAGCTTGTCCACTTTTTCAAAGTAAGGACTTATATTTGTCACTTTTTCTTCTATTATTTCAATTTTCTCCTTTTCTCCATCAAAAATTTCTTGAAGAATTTTGATCCCATACGACGGCAATTTTACTTCCTCTTTTCCGTTAAAAACACTTATTTCTGACATGACCACTGTGTAGTGAGTAGTTATGTTTCTCCTTTCTTCCTCCCTTGTCGATATGTACTCGCTCACTTTCCTGTAATACATCTTACTATCCCCTCCAATTTATTTTTTAAGATTAATTATTAACTTACAATACATATTAATATATTCTATTTTTTTCTAAAAAATCCTTTATTTTTTTGAAAATTTTTTATCGACAGAAAAGACACTTTTTTTACTTTAACAAACATTTAACAAGTCTATGTAAAACTATTTGGTGTTTTTTGCGATATCGAAAATTGTAAATTATTCTGTCTATGTTCAATATTAGAACTATAATTGTCGAAAAAAATTTATAAAAAATTTCTATCAAAAAAATTTCACAAAATACGAAAACTCTTTTTTAAAGTTTTAATATCTCCTTTATTTTATCCATATATTTTTTCCCTGACCTTTCACCATGTAAAATCATGCTTAAATATGGCTCACTGGTACCTATCAATCGCGACAATTCTTTTTGTGTCATATTCAGTTCCGCCAATCTGTCATTCACTAATTTCCCAAAATCTGTTAACTTTCTTTTCTTCATCAAAGCACCCCCTTGTTTTTTCCTACAAACAAAAGTTAGCATATTTATTCAGTAGGAATAATAAAATATTTGTGTTAAAATAGATAATGATTAAAAATTAACTATTTTAAATATATATCTGAATTACGAAAATGTCAATACTAATATCGTAATTCAGAAAAAAACAAAGGAGGAGTGTTATGGATACAGTTGGCGAACGCATAAAATATGCTCGTAAAAAAAATAATTTGACTATAACAGCTTTGAGCAAACTCACAGGATTATCTGTTGGAAATTTAAGTGACCTTGAAAACAACAAATCAATGCCTTCTTCCAATGCTTTGATAAAGTTAAAAAACGCCCTTAATGTTTCAATAGATTGGCTTCTTACTGGCCAACAAATAGAATATGTAAAAGAAGAAGAGGAAAAATACTTATCGAGAGAAGAGTTTGAAAGCATCAGTGAAAAGGATAAAATAATTTTTAAAGCCTTTGAAACATTGCCTGAGGAAAGAAAGAGAGATATAGAAGGATACATAAAAGTGAGTTTGAATACTACTGATTTAGAAGAGTTCATTAAAAAAGAAAAGAAAGTATAATTTTAACCATTATGATTAATAATTAATCATAATGACAAAAGATTACGGCTGCATTTTGCAGCCGTAATCTTTACTCACCCATGAACATTTTCATATCATCTTCTACGTTTGTGATACCACCAATGCCAAATTTGTCAACTAATACTTTTGTGACATTTGGTGATAAGAAAGCAGGAAGCGTAGGTCCTAAATGAATATTTTTTACTCCGAGGTATAAAAGTGCCAAAAGCACTATAACAGCCTTCTGTTCATACCACGCAATGTTGTAAGAAATAGGAAGCTTGTTTATGTCATTTAAACCAAAGACTTCTTTAAGCTTCATGGCTATCACAGCTAATGAGTAAGAGTCATTGCACTGTCCTGCGTCTAAAACTCTTGGAATTCCGTTTATGTCTCCAAGGTTTAACTTGTTGTACCTGTATTTTGCACAGCCTGCAGTTAAAATGACTGTATCTTTAGGAAGAGCTTTAGCAAATTCGGTATAATAGGTTCTGCTCTTCATTCTGCCGTCACAGCCTGCCATTACAAAAAATCTCTTTATAGCTCCTGTCTTTACCGCTTCTACAATTTTATCCGCCAGCTCTAAAACTTGGTTGTGAGCAAAACCTCCAATTATTTCCCCTCTTTCAATCTCCACAGGTGGCTTGCATCTCTTTGCATGTTCAATTATTTCTGAAAAGTCCTTCTTTCCGTCGGGACCTTCTGGAATGTATTTTACTCCCTCAAAGCCTACAACACCTGTAGCGTAAACTCTATCTTTGTAAGAATCTTTTGGAGGCACAAGGCAGTTTGTAGTCATTAAAATTGGTCCGTTAAATAGCTCGAACTCTTTATCCTGCTGCCACCATGCATTTCCATAGTTACCAACAAAATGTGGGTATTTTTTAAAAGCTGGGTAATAATGAGCAGGAAGCATTTCTCCATGTGTATAAACATCTACCCCTGTACCAGCAGTTTGTTCCAACAATTGCTCTAAGTCTTTCAAATCATGACCGCTTATCAATATTCCAGGATTATTTCTCACACCAATATTAACTTTTGTTATTTCAGGATGGCCATAAGTTGATGTGTTAGCTTTGTCAAGAAGTGCCATTGTATCAACGCCATATTTTCCTGCCTCGAGTGCAAGAGCTACATAATCATCTGCTGTCAAACTATCGTCTAAAACTTTAGCTAAAGCCTTTTCCATAAACCTAAATATATTATCATCTTTGTATCCCAGCTGATATGCGTGATATGCATAAGCCGCCATACCTTTTACACCATAAGTGATAAGCTCTCTCAAAGACCTTATATCTTCGTCTTTTGTAGATAAAACTCCTACTTCAGCTGCTATTGCTTCTATATCTTCATCTGTATCATAAACCCAGTTTATTGCCTCACAGGATTCGTCTACTTCAACTCCTGCCTTTTTGAGGTCTTCTTTTATTTCTTCTCTTAATGCAACAGCTTCTTTTATTTTGTTAATAAAGAAGTTTCTGTCAAAGTTAACGTTAGTTATTGTGGAAAATAATCCCTCAAAAAGGAATCTGTCCGTCTTCTCTTTATTCACTCCTGCCTCTCTTGCCTTTAAGTTCAAAAAAGATATGCCTTTTAATGTAAAAATCAACAAATCTTGCAGATTTGCAACGTCGTCTGTCTTACCGCATACACCTCTCACTGTACATCCTATGCCCTGAGAGGCTTCTTGACATTGATAACAAAACATACTCATTTTACTTCCTCCTTTTTCTAAGTTCTTGTCCACAAATTATGATAAGCTAAAAACTCAAAAGAATCTGTGATAAAAATCACAAAATAAAAGCTCCAAATGAACATAATTCATTTGGAGTCAGACATTTATTGTATCCATTTCTATATTTTCTATATAAGCATCTGTATTTTCTTCAATATAGTCTACAACCTCTTGAACTATTTTATTTGTTAAAACAGCATCACTGCCACACACCGAAAAACCTATGACAATTGATTTGTGTAAATCTTGATTTTCTATTTCGCATATAGAAACATTATAATGACTTTTTACTTTACCTACAATACTTCTTACAATCATTCTTTTTTCTTTTAAAGAATGAACCCAATTTGCTCTCAGATATATTTTACAATAAGATACAATCATATATATCGCCTTACCTAATTTCCTCCAGAAAATTTTTACAATATAATTATACCTTACATAATAAACTCTTTCAATAAAATCACACCTTCTCTATCTAACGCGTATTATAAATAGAGGCTGGATAGAGAGGAGTGTGAACATATGAAATGGCTAATTATTCTTGGTTTCGCAATATCATCAAGCATAGATAATTTTGGAGTAGGCATTTCCTATGGTATACGAAATATACGAATAAGCCTTTTTTGTAATACAATTATCGCAGTAATCGCTTTTTTGTTTAGCATATCTGGAATTGTCTTTGGCAAATGGTTAAATTCAATACTTCCAGGGTCACTCCCTATTTTTGTAGGAGCTTTTTTGCTGTTTATAATCGGACTTAGAATTATTTTACTGGCTGTCCCTCGTAAATCTTCTTCACAAAACACACAACAAGTATCATCAAAAACTACTTCTATAAAGGGAATTTTAGAAAATCCTGAAATTGTAGATTTAGATAAATCAGGAGAAATAAGTCTATTAGAAGCAATTCTTTTAGGAATTGCCCTTTCGGCAAATGCCCTGACAAACGGATTAGGAGCAGGGCTTTTGGGCTTTTCTCCCTTTGCTATATCTTTCACTACAGCAATTGGAAGCCTTGTTTCTGTATGGGCAGGAGTACAATTCGGGACAAAAGTTGCTAATATACGAATAGGCTCTTTTACTATCGGACAATTTGGCACAATTATAAGCGGGGTTATTTTACTTATAATAGCTTATAAAGCTTTGTTCTAACCTTTAAAATTATAACACTTGACATAATCCCTTGAATATAATGTATTGAAAAAAGTAAAAGCTAAGAGGTGATTTTATGGAAACAGAAGCAATAGAAAGTATCCCAAGAACTTGCCTTCCTCAAATAGGAGCACCTGCCCCAGATTTCAAAGCCAATAGCACTTTTGGACCTATAAAATTATCAGATTATAGAGGTAAATGGATTGTACTATTTTCACATCCAGGAGATTTTACGCCTGTTTGCACTACTGAATTTATAGCTTTCACACAAGTCTATACCAGTTTTGTAGAAAGAAATGTCCAATTGATAGGATTAAGTATAGACAGTAATCCTTCCCATTTAGCTTGGGTACAAAATATATACAAAAATACTGGTATAGAAATTCCTTTCCCTATAATAGAAGATAAAGATATGAAAATAGCAAAATTGTACGGAATGATATCCCCCGCAGAAAGTTCTACAAGTACTGTTAGAGCTGTATTTGTAATTGATGACAAACAGATACTTCGCCTTATACTGTATTATCCTCTCGAAATAGGTAGAAACATCCAAGAAATAATACGAATTATTGATGCACTGCAAACAGTAGATAAATACAAGGTTTTGGCACCCGCCAACTGGTATCCGGGTATGCCTGTCATCGTTCCACCTCCAAAAACTTATGCCGAACTTAAAGAAAGAGTTAAAAACATTGAAGGATATAATTGTACTGACTGGTATTTATGTTATAAAAAAGTTTAAGCCGGAATTTTCCGGCTTAAACTTTTACCTGCTTTGGAAATCGTACACCATCTTTGATATTTGCCTTATTACAGTATATGCATAAGAATCATCTGACCCATCTACATTGTTTGCCAAGACCGTCAAGATATAAGGCTTTGTGGGATGAAAAACTATTGCAGTGTCATTTACAACATTTGAAAGGTTGCCTATTTTGTGTGCTACTTCTATTTCATCAGGTATTGTATATGATATTCTATCGTTGTATATGGTATTTTTGAGATAATACATCAATTCTCCAGCTGTATCCGGATGAGCCTTCACATAATTTAAGAGATTTTCCATATACATACTCATATCTCTTGGGGAAGTAACATTGCTGTTATAAGGTATTACATTTGCTCCTAAGCTTTCCATGAATTTTATATAGTTATCTCGCCCTACAACTCTCATAATCATATTTGATGCTATATTATCACTCTCTTCAATCGAACGTCTTGAAAGCTCTCTTATAGTATAATAACTTCCAACAGGGTCTGCCTGTATAGAACCGGCACCCCCTTCATAGTCAGCTTGAGTGTATTGCACTTTCATATTAGGGTCTATTTTTCCATCGGTTATAAGAGTATAAAGGTAAAAGTTAAGAGGTACTTTATAAGTGCTTGCCGCAATAAACGAATCATAACCGTTTATTTCAAAAGTTTGCCCTGTATTTAAGTCAATAAAGTAAACTCCGTATTTACCAGGATATTGAGATATTAATGCCTGAATGTTATTTTTAAGTTCTTGATAATTTGTAGCATTGTTCAATTGCTGCGGTACTTCAACAGGCGGATGAGGAATTAAAATCTTTTGCCCAACATATAAACTATCCCCATCATTTAATCCATTTGCATCCATTATATTTTGGGCATTCGTTCCATGGCGCTTTGCTATAAAGTATAAGTTGTCACTTGGTTTGACAGAGTAAACTATCGGGTCAGCCCAGGAAACAGTTTCAAGAGCAGCATATGTCTTAGGACCTACAATTCCATCTGGCACAAGATTTTTGGACCTTTGAAAGTCTAAAACTCCATTTAATGTCATTTTACCAAATATGCCATCAACAGTACCTGTATCAAATCCCGCTTTATTTAACATAGCTTGTAATTCTTCTACATCAGTTCCATACGTCCCGCTATATAAAAGCCTTGACCCAAAAGTGAATTTTGGAAGATTTCTTGCATACGAAAATATAGGTATCAATACAACAATAGCAATAATAAGAATCCATGAAAGTATCTTTTTTATATTCTTCAATTTTATCCCCCCATTCAACTCCATATTATACTGTATATAACATCATATTTCAACAAATATATATATCCATATATACCAATTTACAAATATGATTTTATAAATAAAAAGTTTCTTAATGGGGATATTAATTATGAGGTGATTTAAATATGCGCTCAATGTGGAAAGGAGCAATAAGTTTTGGTCTTGTAAGTATCCCCATAAAACTGTATACCGCTACAGAAGACCATGCCATACATTTTAGGCAACTTCACAAAGAATGTAAATCCCCCATAAAATATGAAAAAATATGCCCTGTATGTAATAGACCCGTTTCAGATGAGGAAATAGTACGAGGGTATGAATACGAACCAGGTAAATTTGTCATTATAGATGATGAAGATTTGGAAAGGATACCTATGCCAACAGTTAAAACCATTGATATAGTAGATTTTACCGATATAGGACAAATAGACCCCATATATTATGACAAAACATATTTCATTGTACCTGAAGATATTGGTACAAAGCCTTATGTACTTTTAAGAGATTCTATGAAAGAAACAAAGCGAGTTGCAATAGCGAAAGTGGTAATTAGGTCAAAGCAAAACCTCGCATGCATACGAGTGTATGATGAAAAATACATGGTCATGGAAACAATGCATTTCCCTGATGAAATAAAAAACGCAAACCAGCTTCCTCCCTTAAGAGAAGTCAGCTTACAGGAAAATGAAATAAAAATGGCCAAACAACTTATTGATACTTTGACCTCCGATTTTAAACCCGAAAAATATGATGATAGTTACAGAAAAGCGTTAATTGAAATGATTGAGTCAAAAATACAGGACAAAGATGTAGAAATTCCCCAAAAAGCACCTGAAGCCGATAATGTTCTTGATTTAGTAAGTGCATTAAAAGCGAGTATTGAATCTGTAAAGAATGAAGAAAAAGCAAAAAAAGGACGCAAAAGAAAAGGCGCATAAAAGGAAGATTGAATATGTCTATGATAGAAGAAAAAATATCACCTATGCTGGCATCCAGCAGTGACCCTTTTGATAGCCCCGAATGGATATATGAAGTCAAATGGGATGGTTCAAGGACTATTGCTTTTATTTCAAATAAAACAAGACTTCAAGATAGAAGGCTTGTTGATATAACCCATCAGTTTCCAGATTTAGCATTACTTCATAAGCAAATAAAAGCAAAAGAAGCAATACTTGACGGTGAACTTGTAGTTTTAAAAAACGGCAAGCCCAGTTACAAAAGCATTATGTCGAGAAAGCATCAACAAAATTTAGTAAAAATAAATCTTTTAAGCAAGATAATGCCCGTAATTTTCATAACATGGGATATATTATATTTAAACGGCAAATCTCTTGTAGAATTGCCACTTATAGAGAGAAAAGATATCCTTAGAAAAACAGTTAAAGAAAACGAGATCATAAAAATATCAGATTTTATATTTGAACATGGAAAAATGCTTTTTGAAGAGACAGGGAAAAAAGGACTTGAAGGAATTGTTGCCAAAAAAGCAGATTCAAAATATTTAATAGGAAAAAGGAGTAAACTCTGGCTTAAGTCAAAACATTTTATTGTAATAAATGCTGTTATTATAGGGTACAGAACTGACAAAACAGCCCTCATACTGGGGCTTTACGATGAGGAAAATAATTTAATAAACATAGGAAGTTGTGAATCAGGCCTATCCCAGAAGGAATTAAAAGCATTCTATGAAGTTGCCAAGGAGATAAAAGCCCCAGATAATTATTATAACTTTAAAGAAAAAAATGTGCAGTGGTTAAAACCCTTGCTAACATGTAAAGTGAGATTTATGGAATGGTCTGAAAACATGAAGATGAGGGCACCTTCTTTTATTCAATTTGAGTATAACGTAAAACCAGAAGAGTGCAGGTTTGAATAAACTCACTTCAAAAACTTAATATACACTCTTCTTCTCCTTGGACCATCAAACTCACATAAATAAATACCCTGCCAAGTTCCTAAAAGTGGCCTTCCATTTTCAATAATGAGAGTTACTGAACTTCCCATAAGAGACGCCTTGATGTGGGCATCAGAATTGCCTTCCATGTGTTTAAAACGCATATTAGGAATTATTTTTTCTAAGGCTGCCATTATATCTTCTCTTACAGTTGGATCTGCATTTTCGTTTATTGTAATTCCCGCTGTTGTATGGGGCACAAAGATAACACAAAGGCCATCAACAACGCCAGATTTTTTAATTTCTTGCATTACCATATCAGTAATATCCACCATAACTTCCCTTGTCGGTGTATTTATCTCCAAAACAACCATAACGACTCCTCCATTTTTTGTTTTCTGGATTTGCTTTTTATAATAGCAAATTGTTTAATGGCATGTCAACATGGATTATAAAAAAGTAAATCAAAAATGCAACATTTATTTCCATATCATCATAAATATACCTGCAGTAATAAGTACACTTGCAACTAACGTTTTTGCGGTGAATTGCTCGTTTAGGATAAAAAAAGATAAAGTTAAAGTTAGGACGATGCTGGATTTATCAATAAGTGCAACCTTTGATACTTCACCTATAGATATTGCCTTATAATAAAATAACCAGGACAAACCTGTCGCCAGTCCAGAGAGAATCAAAAAGATCCAATTTTGTTTTGTCAAACTTTTAATTCCATACTGTCCCCCTGTTGTAAATACAATACCCCACGCTAAAAATATAATAACAGTTGTACGAATAGCTGTAGCCAAGTTAGAATCCACGCCTTTTATGCCAATTTTAGCAAGAATTGAAGTCAAAGCAGCAAACAAAGCTGATAATATTGCAAATAATTTCCACATAATCCAACATCCCCTCAATGCAATTTTTACACTTAACTATTTTTACGTCTCACTTCAATTACTACTGCGTCTTAACCTTTTAACTTCATTATACTTGAGGAAGGAAAAAGTAGCAATATTAATAGTTGAAAAAAGTCGTTCCGTAGGAGAGGATTATGGATCAAGGAAAAAAGGGATAAGTGGCGTAAATCCCGAATTTTTCGAGGCTTTACCACTTATCCCTTTGTTATTCTATAAAGACTTAATCCTTAATCCTTTTCCCTTTCTCCTTCCCAAACGGAACCACTTTTTTCGCATGGGGAAAAGGTATAAATGAAAAATACACAACTCTTCAGCCTTTTGACCTCCATTACTCTACAGTTACTGACTTTGCAAGATTACGCGGTTTATCTACGTCACATCCTTTTTCTACTGCCATATAATATGCTAAAAGTTGCAAAGGCACAACTGTCAATACTGGAGTAAGCTCTTTAAGCGTTTCAGGTATATATATTACTTTATCTACAACGCCCTCAAGCTGCAAATTACCCTGCTTTGCAAAGGCGACTAAAAAACCACCTCTTGCTTTTACTTCTTTTATATTACTAAGCATCTTTTCAAAAAGGTCATCTTGTGTTGCAAGAGCTATCACAAGTGTTCCCTCTTCTACAAGGGCCAAAGTACCGTGTTTTAATTCACCAGCCGGATAAGCCTCTGAATGAATATAGGATATTTCTTTGAGTTTTAAAGAACCCTCCATAGCAACAGCATAGTCCAGTCCTCTTCCAATGTAAAATACGTCTTTTGCATTATAGTGTTCAGAGGCAAATTTTTGTATTACATCTTTGTTGTCAAGTAAATACTGAACTTTTTCAGGAAGTTTCTTTAATTCTGTGCAAAGTTCCATAACCTTTGTTTTAGTTATTGTCCCTCTTTTTATTGCAAGGTCCATAGCTACAAGATAGAGAGCTATAAGTTGCGTAGTATAAGCTTTGGTGGAAGCAACAGCTATTTCAGGACCTGCCCATGTGTATAGTACATCATCTGCTTCTCTGGAGACAGAACTTCCAACGACGTTTGTAATGGCTATAACTCTTGACCCTTTTTTCTTAGCTTCTTTTAATGCAGCAATGGTATCTGCTGTTTCCCCCGACTGGCTTATTACAATTGTAAGAGTTCTTTCATTTACTAAGGGGTTTCTATATCTAAATTCTGAAGCGACATCTACTTCAACAGGTATTCTCGCAAGATTTTCTATGACGTATTTCCCAACAACACCCGCATGATAAGCTGTTCCACAGGCTACAATAAAGATTTTATCTATCTTTTCAAGGTCTTCTTTAGTAATTTTCACATCATCTAAAACTATTTCTGAATCATCAATTATTCTGCCTCTTAATGTATCTTTTATAGCACTTGGCTGCTCGTGAATTTCTTTTATCATGAAATGTTCATAACCGCCCTTTTCAGCCGCCTCTACATCCCATTTTACTTCAAAAAGCGATTTTTCTACTTGCCTTCCAAACATGTCTATAAACTCTACGCTGTCTTTTTTAATTATGGCAATCTCATGATCATCAAGAAAATATACACTTCTTGTATGTTTTAATATAGCTGGGATATCAGATGCAATAAAGTTTTCACCATTGCCTATTCCAACTATAAGAGGTGCTTCTTTTCTTGCAGCTACAATCATATCGGGATTGTTTTTGCACAAAACGCCTAAGGCATAAGAACCTTCAATTCTGTCTAAAACTTTTTTCACAGCCTCTACTATATCGCCATTGTAATAATACTCCAGCAAATTTGCTACAACTTCTGTATCAGTCTCAGACTTAAAGGTATAACCTTCCTCTAACAGCCATTTCTTCAGTGGAAGATAGTTTTCAATTATGCCATTGTGGACTACTGCAATTAGCCCTGATTGGGATAAATGAGGATGGGAGTTTGTATCAGATGGTTCACCATGCGTAGCCCACCTTGTGTGTCCTATGCCTATTGTCCCTACCATATTATCTTTTTCAACAAGCTCTTTTAGGACGTTTAATCTTCCCTTCGCTTTCTTTATATTTATATTGCCATCATTTAAAATGGCAATTCCTGCCGAATCATAGCCTCGATACTCCAATTTTGTCAAACCTTCTAAAAGTATTGGCGTCGCCTGTTTATCGCCAATATATCCTACAATTCCACACATACTCGGTCTCCTCTCACTTTTGTAATAAATATTCATCCCTGCCCAGACTGCTTTATGCCACAGTCGCCTGTGGTTTTACCAGTCCTTTATCGGTCGCAGAAAACCGCAGGGCACCCGCCGATAACTCGATAAACCCTGTCCTCGTCAGCTTAAAGTATACACTTTAAGCCCAGGCGCTTTTTTAATTTTTAATCCTTACCTTCTTTTACTCTTCTTCAATAGGCATCCCCCCTTTCAAATAATACCTTTCGCACTTTTATTTAATTTAATTTTCTTTCTATTAATTCAGCAAGTTCTTTTGCCATTTGACTAATTTTATCAGAATCTTTTCCTTCTACCATAACTCTCACAAGAGGCTCAGTACCCGAGGGTCTTATAAGTACTCGTCCTTCTCCTCTCATTTCCCTTTCTAAGTTTTCAATTTCCCTTTTTATTTCTTCATCCTCTAAATAAGCATGTTTTAACTCATTTTTTACTTTTGCGTTTATAAGAACTTGTGGGTAAGTAACCATGCAGGCAGCTAACTCTGACAATTTTTTGCCACTTTCTTTTAAAATAGAACAAAGTTTTAAAGCAGTAATTTCCCCATCTCCAGTAGTATTGTCATTAAGGAAAATAATATGGCCTGATTGTTCGCCACCAATAGAATATCCGCCTTTTATCATTTCTTCTAAAACATATCTGTCTCCTACTTTTGTCCTTATGAGATTAATCCCTTGCTCTTTAAGTGCAATCTCAAAGCCTATATTGCTCATAACTGTTGCCACAACTGTGTTATTTTTTAACCTACCTTTTTTCTTTAAATCTATAGCACATATTGCCATTATGTGGTCTCCATCAACAACATTTCCTTTTTCATCAACTGCAATAAGTCTATCAGCATCTCCGTCAAAGGCTAAACCTATGTCGGCCCCATTTTCTATGACGAGTTGTTGCAATTTTTCAGGATGAGTAGACCCACAATTGACATTTATCTTTTCCCCTATAGGCTCTGCTCCATGTAATATGACTTCCGCCCCTAGTTCTTTAAATAGAATTGGCGCTACTGTGCTGCTAGCTCCATAAGCACAATCAATTACAATTTTCATTCCTTTTAAATCCCCATCAATAGTAGACTTTAAGAACTCTATGTAATCTCTATGAGAATTTGTGTATTCTTTCCTGGTACCTATTCCCGTCCCAATAGGAGAAGGCAACTCAATTTTTTCTTTTATTATATTTTCTATTCTATCTTCTACTTCATCTGGCAATTTATACCCATTTTTATCAAAAAATTTTATCCCATTGTACTCTACGGGATTATGAGATGCCGATATCATAACTCCAGCATCTGCTTGATATAATCGGGTAAGGTAAGCTACCGCTGGTGTAGGAATTATCCCCACACTTATGACCTCCGCCCCTACAGAGGTAAGACCAGCAGCTAATGCGCATTCTAGCATGTCGCTAGAAATACGGCTGTCTTTTCCCACTACAATTTTGGGCCTATGACTTCCTTCCGTCAAAGCATATGCTCCTGCTCTTCCTAGTTCAAAAGCAAGTTGTGGAGTCAAGTCATAATTAGCTATACCTCTAACACCATCTGTACCAAACAACCTTGCCATTTTCTATCTCCTCTCAATAAATCATACGATAATATTTTATCACAGTGAAAACCATATTTCAATTTACACTATTCCTCCAACATTGTTAATATATTTTGCATAACTTTGTCTCTCAATTCAACAATTTCCATCTTTATATCAATATTCAGATTTGGGTAAATTGGTTCCCCTATTTTTAGTTCAATTTTTCCCCTAAATTTGGGAAAATATTTGCCAAAAGGTAGTATTTCTCTTGTGCCTTTTATAGCCACTGGCACAATGGGCTTTCCCGATTTATATGCTATATACATAGCCCCTTCATACATTTTTTCTACTTTGCCAGTTGGTGATATTCCTCCTTCTGGAAATAATCCTATAGAATTTCCTTCCTTTAGTCTAAATAACGCTTGTTTTATGGCATTTAAATCAGGCGAATTTTTCTTTATGGGAATTGCTTTATCAATTTTTAAAAAATATTTTAAAAAACGCCTTTTATAAAGTTCAGAACTTGCTAAAAATATAACGGGTCTTTTTACAGAACAGGCTACCACAACTGGGTCTAGCAAACTTTGATGGTTTGCAACAAAAATACAAGCTCCCTCAGGCAAATTTTTCTCATATTTTACTTCAAAGGAATAGAATATCTTAAGAATCAATTTAGCAATAAGCCGTAAAATTCTATATAACAAAAAAATAATACCTCCCTTCCTCTAATGACAAATTCAATAAAGTCAGCGCTATAAGATATATTCGCCACAATCTTTAACAATCCTTCTTTTAATAAAAAATGGAGGAAATTATCTCCCCCTCTTAGATTACCTCCAGCCCTTTTCTAAAGGCATTTGTATTTAATTCAACAAATTTTTGTGGCACGTTATTTTTTATTACCTCTTCCCAATCAATGCCTTGTAGTCCTAAATATTTAACAAGTACTCCTAAAAGAACTATATTTTGAGCCTTTATATTTCCAAGGCTCTCTGCTATTTTATCTGCATCTACTGCAATTGTCTTTACGCTTTTTGATATTTCCTCAATTAAGTTCTTGGGATACTCTTCTTTGCTTATGAGCACAGAAAGTGGAGGTATTTCTACCGTATTTACAATGACAACGCCGTCTTTTTTAAGATAATTTAACCATCGCACAGCTTCCATTTTTTCAAAGGCTACGATAACATCAGCAGCCCCAACTTCAATGACTGGAGAATAAACTTTTTCTCCAAACCTTATTTGAGTATTGACACTTCCTCCTCTTTGAGACATGCCGTGGACTTCTGACATTTTTACATCATAACCACTTTTTAATAGTCCTTCCGCCAAAACATTACTGGCTAGAATAGTGCCTTGCCCTCCTACCCCTACCATTAATATGCTTTTCACTTCTTGCACTTTATTTCACCTCACCTTTTCTATAGCATCGAAAGGACATACCTGCATACAAACTGTACATCCGGTACACTGGTCAGGGTCTATGCTAAATATTCCATCTTTTTTGCTTATAGCAGGACAACCTATCCTTAGACACAAACCGCATTTTTTGCATTTATCTTGGTCTATTCTACACTCTCCCTGAGGTCTCGGAGGAATCAAAGCACAAGGTCCCTTTGCTACAATTACCATTGTATCGTCAGTATTCATAGCTTCATCAACAGCATTTTCAACTTCTTTTAAGTTAAAAGGATCAACCACTCTTACTCTTTTTACTCCTATTGCTTCACTTAATTTCGCTATATCTATTTCTGGAGCCTCTTCTCCCATCAAAGTTTTCCCAGTTCCAGGATTGTGCTGATGCCCCGTCATAGCTGTTATGCGGTTGTCAAGAATTATAGGTACAGCATTTCCTTTATTGTAGACTATATCAATCAAACCTGTTATTCCTGAATGGAAGAAAGTTGAGTCACCTATTACACTAAAAATCTTTTGTTTCCTTCCTTTGTGTTCATTGGCCTTTTGGAATCCGTGAGATCCAGAAATACTTGCTCCCATGCAAACACAGGTATCTATAGCTTCCAGTGGAGGAGCTGCCCCTAAAGTATAACATCCAATGTCGCCTAAGACTGGAACTCTCTTTTTTTTCAATACGTAGAAAACTCCCCTGTGAGGACATCCTGCACAAAGCATAGGAGGTCTACCTGGCACTTTTGTATCAACTGATATATGCTCTAATTCTTCACCCTTTATAGCTTTTCTTATTATACCAGGATTTAATTCCCCTACTATCGGCAATATCTCTTTGCCTATGACTTTTATTCCTAAGCTTTTTACATGTTCTTCGATGTAAGGTTCCAATTCCTCTACAACGTATAGTTTTTTAACTCCTTCTGCGAATTTTTTTATAAGCTCTGATGGCAAAGGATAAGTCATTCCTAATTTTAAGATTGAAACTTCATCTCCAAAAACTTCTTTTACATAAAGATAGCTTATACCACTGGTAATTATGCCAATTTCTCTATCATTCCATTCTATTCTGTTAATAGAAATTTCTTCTGACAATTGTCTTAAAGCCTTTAATCTTTCTTCTACAACTACATGCCTTTTTTGTGCATTAGCAGGCACCATTACATATTTAGGAATATCTTTTTTATAAGGTTTCATCTCTACATTTTGTCTTTCACCTAATTCTACTACTCCTTTGCCATGACTTACCCTTGTTGTAAGCCTTAACAAAACAGGAGTATCGTACTTTTCACTTATGTCCAATGCGTATCCTACAAAATCTTTACATTCTTGACTGTCTGAAGGTTCTAACATGGGTATTTTAGCAAATTTTGCATAATACCTATTGTCCTGTTCATTTTGTGATGAGTGCATTCCAGGGTCATCTGCCGTTACAATTACACAACCCCCATTAACACCTGTATATGCAAAAGTGAAAAGTGGGTCTGCTGCCACATTAAGGCCAACATGTTTCATAGCAGCAAGACTTCTTGCGCCTGCGATAGAAGCACCAATTGCTGCTTCAACAGCAACTTTTTCATTTGGCGCCCATTCAGAATATATTTCTTTGTACTTAGCTATATTCTCTATTATCTCTGTGCTTGGTGTACCAGGGTATGCAGCAGCAAAAGTGATGCCGTACTCATAAGCACCTCTTGCTACTGCTTCATCTCCCATCATTATTTTTTTCATTCATTTTCCCCCCATTTAATTTATCGTTATCAAAAAGATACTGCACAGGCAAAAGCTATAGAATTAAACTTATCTTCGTGGGAATCAGCTCTTGAAACTAGAACAATTGGCGCTTTTGCTCCTACCACAATTCCCGCACTTCTTGCCTTTGCAAAATAAGTAAAGCTTTTACCTAAAGCATTTCCTACCTCTATAAATGGCACCAACAAAATATCGGCATCTCCTGCAACCTCACTTTTTACTCCTTTGTGAATTGCCGCCTCTTTGCTTATGGCAAGGTCAAAAGCTAAAGGACCATCTACTATTCCTTCTATCTCACCTCTTTGGTTCATTTCCTTTAATTTAGCGGCTTCAACAGTGGAAGGCATTTTAGGGTTTACCACTTCTACCGCCGACAAACAGGCTACTTTAGGATTTTCTATTTCTATAGCTTTTGCCACTTTAATAGCATTTTTTAAAATTTGCACTTTTTCTTCTAAAGTAGGACTAATATTCATTCCTCCATCAGTCAAAAGCAATAACTTGTGATAGTTGGGAATTTCATAAACCATTACATGACTGAGTAATCCTTCTCCTCTAATGCCGTATTCGCTGTCAAGAACAGCCCTTAAAAGAGTAGCAGTAGGAACAAGACCTTTCATGACAAAAGAAGCCCTACCTTCTCTAACTTCTAAAACTGCCCTTTTGCATTTTTCCGACTCTTCTTTTTCATCAATTATTTCATATTGCTTAATATCAATGCCTATATCTTTTGCAATAGTTTCTATTTTTTCTTTAATACCTACCAATATAGGATTTCCTATCCCTTCTTTTCTTGCAGATTCGCATGCTAACAATACTTCACAGTCTTCTGCCCCTGCCACAGTAAATATTTTATTGAATCCTTTTGCTTTCTCTACAATTTCACTTAATTTTTTCAAATTTACACCTCCTACAGAAAAAATAACCTCCGAAGAGGTTATTTTTTAGTTGTAATGAGACTTTTTACTAATTCTGCTCCCCTATTTAACGCTTTTTCATTTATAGGCATCAAATGCTCTTTACCTTTGCCAAAGACCTCAGGCAGAGCTTTTAGTACTGTTTCCATTTTTACAACTTTAGTAGCTTCTATGAAAGCTCCTAGCATCACCATGTTAGCAATTTTTAAATTACCCAATTCATTAGCAATATCATTGGCAGGTATCTCATACACTTCTATATCTTTTCTCTCTGCTTTTCTATCTACTAATGAAGTATTTATGAATAATTTTCCACCTGGTATCACATAAGATTCATATTTGTCTAAAGAAGGCCTATTCATTACAACTACAGAGGTAGCCTCTGTAATAATTGGAGAGCCTACTTCCTCATCTGATACAGTGACATTACAATAGGCAGTTCCTCCTCTCATTTCAGGACCATAAGAAGGAGTCCAAGACACATTTTTCCCTTCAAACATTCCCGCATAGGTAATTATAAGCCCCATTGATAAAACTCCTTGACCACCAAAGCCTGCAAAAATTATTCTTTCTTCCATAATTACTTAACCTCCTCTAAGGTGTTTTTATACACACCCAAAGGGTAATACGGTTCCATGTGCTCTTTTATCCAATTTAATGCCTCTACCGGTGTCATACCCCAGTTAGTAGGACAACTAGAGAGCACTTCTATCATAGAAAACCCCTTTTTTTGTATTTGAGCTAAAAATGCATTTTTTATGGCTTTTTTAGCCTGCATTACATGTTTTACATCGTAAACAGATACTCTTTCAATATATGCTGTACCCTCAAGGGTTGCTAGCATTTCACTCACTCTAATGGGATAACCATTTATTTCTGGCTTTCTTCCGTAAGGAGTAGTAGTTGTTTCCTGACCAATTAATGTAGTAGGAGCCATTTGTCCTCCTGTCATTCCATAGTTAGCATTGTTGACAAAAATAACTGTTATATTTTCTCCCCTTGCAGCCGCATGAACAATCTCTGCTGTTCCAATAGCTGCTAAGTCTCCATCTCCTTGATAAGTAAACACAATTTTATCAGGATGAACTCTCTTAATACCTGTAGCAACTGCTGGAGCCCTCCCATGAGCTGCCTCTTGCATATCACAATTAAAATAGTCATATGCAAATACAGCACATCCTACAGGAGCAACACCTATTGCCTTATCTAAAACATCTAACTCTTCCATAATTTCAGCTACTAACCTGTGGATTATACCATGAGTACAGCCTGGACAATAATGAAAAGGCGTATCTGTCAATCCCTTTGTTTTTTGAAATACAACAGCCATTATTTCACACCTCCTGCAATTTTCCTAATTTGTTCTAGCATCACAGATGGTTCTGGTATCATACCACCTGGCCTTCCGTAGAAATAGACCGGCTTTTTGAATTGTACTGCAAGTTTTACATCTTCTACCATTTGTCCCATGCTCATTTCTACAGTCAAATAAGCTTTTGCGGTATCAACTGTCTTTTCGAAAGGCTCTTTCGGGAAAGGCCACAAGGAAATAGGTCTTATTAATCCTACTTTATACCCTTCTCTTCTTGCAATATTCATCACATTCTTTGCTACGCGGGCAATAGTACCATAAGCAACTAAAATAACATCCGCATCTTCGCAATTTATCATTTCATATCTCACTTCATTCTTTTCAGCCTTTGCATATTTTTCAAATAATTGATAATTATATTTCTCTAATACAGGTGGATCGATATATAAAGAATTGATTATGTTTCTATGCTCTCTATTTCCTCTTCCTGTAGTAGCCCATGTTTTTTCTGGAATATCTCTCTTTCTTTTTTGAATATTTTCAAAATCTACAGGTTCCATCATCTGACCTAACATCCCATCTCCCAATATAACAACAGGGTTCCTATATTCATCTGCAATATCAAAAGCTTCTTGGACTAAATCTGCCATTTCTTGGATTGTAGAAGGAGCAAGGACAATCAATCTATAATCTCCATGGCCTCCTCCTTTTGTAGATTGAAAGTAATCTCCTTGAGCTCCTTGAATGTCTCCTAATCCTGGGCCACCCCTCATTATATTCACAATTACACAAGGTACTTGAGCACCTGCAAGATATGAGATACCTTCTTGCATAAGACTCAAACCAGGGCTGCTGGTGGAAGTCATAACACGAGCTCCTGCTCCACCTGCTCCATATATCATATTTATAGCAGAAACTTCACTTTCTGCTTGTAAAAATACGCCACCTACCTCTGGCATTCTCTTTGCCATGTAAGCTGTAACCTCATTTTGAGGTGTTATAGGATAACCAAAGTAATGTCTACACCCAGCTTGAATAGCTGCTTCCGCTAACGCCTCATTACCTTTCATTAATACCTTAGCCATCTTACTCCCCTCCATTTATTTTATAACTGTTATAACAGTATCAGGACACATCATAGCGCAAAATGCACAACCTATACATTTGTTCATATTTTCCGGTTTAACAGTGGCAGGATGATATCCCTTCACATTTATTTTGCTCATGTCCATTTCAATAATTTTCTTGGGACAAGCATTTACACACAATTCACAACCTTTACATAAATCTTCATTAAAAATAACTTTTGCCACATAAATTCCTCCTCTCACATTTTATCCCATGGAGTTTTCATATAAAGGTCAATTGGAAATATCGGATATCCTAAGTCAGGAACTTTGTTGAGCAATTCTCTTTTTACAGTCACCATCTTAATAGGTATCCCTGTAATTTTTGAGACTTCCTCCACCACTTTTTGACCTTTTAAAATATCCTCTACTGTTGTTTCATAAGATAAATGAGTATTGTTTACCAAATGAGTTACTTTAATTTTAGCTGCTTCTTCAATCGATTTAAGATATTCAATGACCGATTCTACATCTTTTGTAAGTGGCCTGTTTACATTAACTACAAATAATACTTCTGCATCTTGATCCTTTATTATATGCCGATACTGACCTAATGGAGTTGCTCCTACATCGTCTCCCCCAACATCGAAGACTGCATATTTATCCTTGCTGTATAATGCCCCATAGATGTTGCGGGAAATAGCAGGCACATCTGCATTCATATATTTCTCTTCTACTCCTGCTACTCGTATTCTCCACTTATCAAAAAGTTCTTTTCTCACTTCCCTCGACCTAAAATATGGATTTACAATATCTAAATCGACTATTTCTACCTCTTTTCCTGATTCTCTTATAAACTTAGCATAATTTATTGCAACCTCGGTCTTACCTGTACCGTAATGCCCTACTACAATTGTCAACCTTTTGAAATCCATTATCCATCATCCTTTTAACTATACATTTTAGCTTTTTCTTCACCGCTAAGTACCCGATATGCCCCCTGCGCCAAAGCTAACATTTCATCCTCACCTGGATATACATAAACAGGAGCTATAAATTTTACCCTTTCACTTATCCTTTTTACAAAATCCTCGTTATACGCAATTCCACCTGTAATTCCTACTGCATCTACATGGCCTTTTAAAACCACTGCCATCGCTCCAATTTCCTTAGCTGTCTGATAGGCCATAGCTTCTAAGACCAATTCTGCTTTTTTATCTCCTTCTTCAATTTTTTTATAAACTTCTCTTACATCGTTAGTGCCTAAATGTGCCACTATTCCCCCTTGTCCTATTAACTTCTTTTTCATCTCCTGATAGGTGTATTTACCACTATAACATAACTTTACTAAGTCAAGTACAGGAAGTCCTCCCGCTCTTTCTGGAGAAAAAGGCCCTTCCCCATTTAAAGCATCATTTACATCTACTACCCTGCCGTGTTTATGAGCCCCAACAGATATACCACCACCTAAATGAGCAATAATTAAATTTACTTCTTCGTACTTTTTGTGTAAGTCAGCAGCTAAACGGCGAGCAATTGCTTTTTGATTTAACGCATGGAATATACTAGATTTTTCAATCTCAGGCATCCCTGTTATTCTCGCTACATCCTCTAACTCATCCACTACTACAGGGTCTACTATATAAGCTGGAATATTGTGTTCTTTAGCTAAAGTATAAGCAATTATACCCCCTAAATTGGAAGCATGTTCTCCTCTTTCAGCCTTCTTTAAATCCTCTATCATTTTTTCATTTACAATATAAGTTCCACTTTCTATTGGCTTTAAAAGTCCGCCTCTCCCTACTATTGCATCAATTTCTGAAAGAGAAATGCCTTTTTCTTTTAACATATTTAAAATCGCCTGAGTTCTAAATTCAAACTGGTCAATAATACTTTTATACTTACTAAGCTCTTCAGTATTGTGCCTTAAAGTTTCAGTAAAAAGGGGCACTGTGTCCTTAAACACAGCAACTTTTGTAGATGTAGAGCCGGGATTTATCACAAGAATTAAAGGCAAAACAATCCCCTCCGTGCTATCAATTTATATTATATTACACTTCCTTTTTCTATCAAAATTTTTAAGGAAAGGGCAAACAAAAAACCGCCCACCCTTATTTGACAATATAATTGTCTTTTACAGCAGCAATGGTCTTTATCCTCTCTTCTGCCACTCTATCTGCTGCTGCATATGTCGGTATGTTCTCTTCTTTAGATTTCTGTATAACCTTTTTCACTGTATCAAATATCATAGAAACTTTTCTCATAGCCCTATCTCTGTTATAGCCAGAAGGATTGAGCTCATCAGCTACATTTATAACCCCACCAGCATTTATAATGTAATCAGGCACATAGAGTATACCTTTCTCTTGCAATATATCCCCATGCCTCTCTTCTTTTAACTGGTTATTAGCTGAACCTGCTACTATCTTACACTTAAGTTGCGGTATCGTTTCATCGTTTATTATCGCTCCCAAAGCACAAGGCGCAAATATATCGCATTCTACCCCATAAATCTCATCCGGTTTCACATATTCAGCTTTAAATTCCTCTACTGCCCTCTTTACATTGTCTTCAAATATGTCTGTCACAATTAGCTTTGCCCCTGCTTCATATAAGTGTTTCGCTAAATTGTAGCCTACATTTCCTACACCTTGTATTGCAACTACTTTTCCTCTTAAATCTAAAGTTCCAAAAATCTCTTCAGCAGCTGCTTGCATACCCCTATAGACTCCATAAGCTGTAAAAGGAGACGGGTCTCCACTGGTTTCTGCTAACCCTGCTACATATTTCGTCTCATAGCGTATATATTCCATATCTTTTAAGTTAGTTCCAACATCTTCTGCTGTTATATATCTTCCTTTTAGAGACTCTATATATCTTCCCAAGCTTCTAAATAGTGCTTCAGATTTATCTGTTCGAGGGTTTCCTATTACAACTGTTTTACCTCCACCTAAGTTTAGGCCCGCAGCAGCATTTTTGTATGTCATTCCCCTTGCAAGCCTTAATGCATCATTTATTGCATCCTCTTCTGAGTCATAAGTCCACATCCTACATCCGCCTAAAGCAGGACCTAAAGTCGTGTCATGAATTGCAATTATCGCCTTAAGACCTGAAGTCTTGTCATGGCATAAAATCACATTTTCATAATCTTTAGTTTCCATTATTTCAAATATTTTCATAAAATATCTCCTCCTATTTAATAATCAACTTAAATAATCAAACATTAGAAGCAAGAGATGCCAACATTATAGAATTAAATTTAGCTTCACTGGAGTCTGCCCTTGAAGTCAAGACAATCGGCCTTTTTGCCCCCATTATTATTCCTGCTATCCTTCTTTCTGCTATATAGGTTATAGCTTTATACAGCATATTACCAGCTTCAATATCTGGAACTAAAAGAATGTCAGCATTACCTGCAACAGGGCTTATTATCCCTTTATGCCGCGCTGCTTCTACTGATAAAGCATTATCAAGAGCCAACGGCCCATCTATTATAGCCCCTTTGATTTGACCTCTTTCACTCATTTTTGAAAGTATTGCTGCATCTAATGTGGCTTGCATATCAGGATTAACTGTTTCAACAGCTCCTAAAACTGCAACCCTTGGAGCATCAATTCCAATTTGCCTTGCAACGTCTACTGCATTTAAAATTATGTCTATTTTCACTTTCAAATCAGGGGCAATATTCATTGCTGCATCTGTCAAAAGGATAAGCCTGTTATAAGGAGATTCAAAAACAGCCACATGACTTAAAGTTCTTCCAGTGCGAAGACCAATTTCCTTATCTAAAACAACCCTTAATATCTCTGCCGTCTGTACAAGGCCTTTCATCAATATATCAGCTTTGCCTTCGCTCACAAACTTTACAGCTTCGCGACAAGCTTCTAAGTTACTTTTTGTGTCTATTATTTCGTGATCCTTTAAAGGCATTGATATTGAAGAAGCTATCCTTTCTATTTTTTCTTTATCACCAACTAATATTGCTTTTACTATTCCTCTTTCATGAGCTTCTTTAATCGCTTCTAATACATCTTCATCTGCCGCTTGAGCTACTGCTATAGTTTTGGGAGGCAAGTCTTTTACGTAATTATACATTTCTTCAAATGTTCTCATATCATACACCTCATCAGCTATAAATCTTGGGCTTTTCAATATTTCTTAAAACTCTTAATGCACCATCTCTTAAAGCTTCCATTTCATCTCCCCCTGGATAAAGAGTTATAGGTGCAATAAAGCTCGTCATATCAATGATTATCTCTATTAGTCGTTTAGAATAAGCAAGTCCACCAGTTAAAATTATTGATTTCACATCCCCCTTTAATACTGCCGCCATTCTGCCAATTTCCTTTGCAATTTGATAAGCCATAGCTTCAAAAACTAATTTAGCTTTTTTATCACCATTTTGTATTCGCTTTTCTACTTCTCTCGCATCATTTGTCTCAAGATGTGCTACCATCCCACCCATACCTACAATTTTTTTCTTCATCTCATCAAAACTGTATTTACCAGAATAACAAAGGTCAACAACTTTCATCGATGGCAGGCTTCCTGTCCTCTCAGGAGAAAACGGCCCCATTTGATTTGCATTGTTTACATCTACAATTTTTCCTCCTTTAATTGCTGCTACAGAAATGCCTCCCCCCATATGAGCCACAACAAGATCCAATTCCTCTTCTTTAACACCATTTTCCATTGCATATCGATGAACACACGCTTTTATGTTTAAAGCATGAGATTGACTTTTTCTTGGAAGCTCAGGAAGGCCAGAAATTCTTGCAACATCTTCCATTTCATCAACAGCTACAGGATCTAATGTATAAACAGGAATATTATGCTTATCTCCTATAGCTCTTCCAATTAGTCCACCGAGATTTGAAGCATGTTCACCTCCAACTCCCCTTTTCAAATCCTCAAGCATAATATCGTTTACAAAATAAGTACCACTTTGAACGGGTTTAATAAGTCCTCCTCTTACCACAATTGCAGATATTTCTTTCAAGTTTATGTTGTTTTGCTCTATCCAATCATTTATAGCATTTAACCTTAAATCAAATTGCTCAATGATACTCTTATATCTTTTAAGCGCTTCAATGTCGTGGACAATCTCCGTTTTTACAAATTCTTTTTCCTCTTCATACAATGCCACTTTAGTAGAAGTAGAACCCGGATTAATAACTAAAACTTTCAACAGGTTCACCTGCCCTTCTTAATACATAATATGAAGTTCTATTACAATTTTTGAGTGTTATTAAAAATTTTTTAACCTTACAATATTTTAATTCTACATATTTGTCAAAAATCCTTCTCTTAAATTAAAATTTTTTTATAAAGACTTTATATTTTGTGGAATTGATAGATTTTTAGCAAAATTAACAGGCGGGAAGTACCCGCCTATTGAATATTAACAGTTACTTTGTCAGGTTTAATCCTAATTATTTGCAAGTTCAAGTTAGTATTTATATTTACAGTTAAAGAATGATCACCCATTGGCAGATTGGTTACGTCTATATATGCGTTAAAATCGGAAGCTGTAGCTCCATTAACTACACTTTCTGGGCCAGATATAGTAATGACTAAATCTGGATTTTGAATTACAACATTTTTGTTGTCTGCTCCTCGTATATCTATATTGCTTATAGTAATCTCTTTAGTCGCTATTTTTTGTATATCCACATATACTTTTGCATTAATATCACTTTTAACAAGTTTCACACCATCTGGCAAATCAAAAGGTACATTTTCAGTGACAGGTTCATTTTTCCCAGAAATATCGATTTGCTTAGTACTTATAGATTTTATCGTATTTAGGACAGTCTCATCACCAGTAATATACACATACTCTGGCAGTACATTTACAGATGCTATCATATATCCTTCCATTGGTTTCCCGAATATTTTAGGAACTACAGGCACACGTATAGATTTATTTACAGGAATATATACTTCAACAAGATTAGGAGTAATAGTAACACCTTTTACTTCTTTTCCTTCTCTGTCAACAGCAACCACTGGAACAGAGATTTTTACATCCTCTTTTTTATAAGAAACATTGACCCCAGCTATCACATTTTTTATAAGATTAATTTTACTTTCTGGTCCAATCACCAATACCTCTCCCGGCGTGGGGACAGCAGGTTGCATAGCATAACCATCCATCACATTGCCAATTACTTTTACAGTAACTGGCATTTGCGTTTTCGCAATATTATCTATTTCTACCTTTATTTCTGACGGATTTATTGAAACTAAGGAGACATTTCTAGGTAATCCTTCCACTGTAACAGGAATGACATTTGTCCCATTAGAATTTACTCTGCTTAAATCTGCAAAAGCTGATATATTCTGGGCTGCTATATTCAGAACATCACTTCGTCTTCCTTTTACTTTTACATTTACCGTATAATTTTTTTCATCTAAAACAATAAGTCCTTTTTTCTCTAAAGTATCGCTATTAATCAATTTGACAGGCACATTGCTTATTTCATAAGGAATTTCTGGATTTTCTTCTCCCATTACATAAAGCCACAGTAAAAAAGCCAATACCAGTGACAGCAATTTTATTGTAAAATCTTTAGTCAGCATGTTTGTTCCCCCATTTTTTCCATACGGGCTTTTTGGTATCTTTTACTTCAAATATGCTCGACAACACCTCTTTTAAAGTTTTTGCATCTAAATGTCTTGAAATCCTGCCATTTTGTGCAAGAGAAATAGTGCCTGTCTCTTCAGAAACGATTATCGCTACCGCATCAGATATTTCAGTAACACCTATTCCCGCTCTATGGCGTGTTCCTAATTCACTACTTAGATTTTGGTTGTCTGTTAAAGGTAAAAAACAACCTGCCGCCATAATCCTATCTCCACGAATTATGACAGCTCCATCGTGTAAGGGCGTATTAGGTATAAAGGTATTTATTAAAAGCTCACTGGAAATTTTAGAATCCATGGCTATGCCAGTTTCAATGAGCTCATTAAGGCCTGTCTCCCTTTCTAAAACAATTAAAGCCCCTATTTTTGAGCGGGACAAAAATTGCACCGCATCGCATATCTCTCCCAAAACCTCTGACATATCTTTTTCCTCTTCATTAAAAAAGAAGAAATTTTTGCCTAAGAACCCGCTCCTACCTAAAGACTCTAATCCACGCCTTAACTCCGGCTGAAAAACAATTAAAAGCGCAATAACTCCTACCGTCATAGCATTTCGCAATATATAATTGACTGTCCTAAGTTGTAGCCATTCGCTCACTTTGGTAATTACAATTAACACAGCAAGCCCTTTAAGCAACTGCTCTGCTCGTGTTTTGTGTATTACCAAAATTAAGCGATACAGGACATAAGCTATTATTAAAATATCTATTACATCGTTAATGCGCATTGTTTTTATGATATCTATAAGTCCATTAAACAAAAAATTCACCTCTCAAGGCTCTGTGGTAAATCGTGTGTACATATTAATTATACAACAAATTTGAATAAAAAATAATTTAAACTGAATTAAATTTTAATTAAAGTGGAAAAATTATTTTAGCAAAAAATAAGGAGGATGAAAATGAATAAAGATAAAATTATAGAAAAAAATATAAAGGAAAAATTAGAAAAGGAAAGGGTGTCTTACGGAGTAGATGTAAATGTCCGGTGTATCAATGGTCATGTAACTTTGTATGGAATAGTAGATAACTTATCCGAAAAAAATCACGCTCAAAAAATAGCAGAAAGCGTAGAAGGTGTAAAAAAAGTAGAAAATAATATAACAATTGCAATAGATAGCAAAATAACAGACAAAGATATAAAGCAGGGTGTTTTGAGAAATCTTCAGAACTCCAAATTTCATGAAGAAATAGGAGAATTAGGTGTTGATGTAACCGACGGTACCGTAACTTTATATGGAAAGATTAATAACGCACAGCAAGAAATAGAAAGCATAAGTCAAGCAGCCCAAGCCATGGGTGTCAAAAGTGTAATAAGCAAATTAGAACTTAACAAAGAGCATAAAATAGATGATGTATCTCTTGTAAATTTAGTAGTACAAAAGCTGTCTCGTTATGATTTGAGTTTGCCTGATTTAGTTATTACAGCAAACAACGGGACAGTAACTTTAAGTGGATATGTGAATAATTTAAAAGAAAAAGAATTAGCCAATGAAGCAGCTCAAAGCGTAAATGGGGTAAAAAAAGTGATAAATCATATAAAAATTAGAGAGAAGTCATAGAAGGATATGTCATTCTATGACTTCTACTCTTATGTCATTCTTTTCTACTTCTTTTTTCAATGGATTTATCACATCTCCATGAAGTATAACATCCAGAGCAGACCTTAAAGACTTGCCTACTATTATCTCGGTTATATTGTTTTCTTTCGCAAATTCTGCCAGCGTTTTTGAGATTTTTTTACCCACCAAAATAGAAACTCTGCCACCCATTTTTTGTGCTAAATCAAAGAGCTCCAGCAATACTTTGTTTTGTTTTAAATCATTAGAGATGTCGTTGTTTTTGTTAACGTATACAACACAAAACTCACCATTAGTTTCTTTCGCTCTTTCAGCACCTCTTTCCACAAGCCTGCGGCAGCTTTTCTGCGGGGTCACGCATACCATGATCCTGCTCTTCACGTCAGGCTCGTAACTTAAAACCATTTTAATAAACCCCTTTCAGGTGCATACTTTCCCTTCCAAATATTATTATATGTTAGTTCTCTAACCTATGTCAAATTCATTAATAAACCTCATAGTGTAAAATTATCGTAGGATTTTTAGATGATAAAAAAACAAGAGACAACCCCTGTGATAAAATAGATTGTGGAAAACCAAAAAAACATGAAAGGGGTGTCTCTTGTGAAAAAAATTAAGTTTG
>Ga0207430_10077_pt1 | contig 50706 bp, 51 predicted proteins | sample YelNatsi3bottle8_FD_187544 | JGI IMG/M metagenome (GOLD analysis project Ga0207430, IMG submission 187544) | Hot spring thermophilic microbial communities from Obsidian Pool, Yellowstone National Park, USA - site 3 bottle 8 (SPAdes) (version 2) | ecosystem: Environmental > Aquatic > Thermal...
TCTATATTGAGCAGGTACTTCATAGATGAGTTGTTTCAATTCCTTATAGGTAGGCTAAAAACTTAGTAAAGTACAGCGTTGTGAAGCAAAGGCATTGGTTTCAATTCCTTATAGGTAGGCTAAAAACTCATCGCAGCCAAAAAGGCGGAAATAAATAAGGAACTGTTTCAATTCCTTATAGGTAGGCTAAAAACTTACAGTAGACGGGGTAGCAGTTTCTCCGGAAAATTAGTTTCAATTCCTTATAGGTAGGCTAAAAACCGATAAGGTTGTCGGATATTTCGCATACATCGAAACACGTTTCAATTCCTTATAGGTAGGCTAAAAACGGAGGAGGAGGAAAGATGAGAAATAAAAAAGGTGACCCGTTTCAATTCCTTATAGGTAGGCTAAAAACACAGAAATGTTTAGAATAGGGCTTTTACACCAGATACCGTTTCAATTCCTTATAGGTAGGCTAAAAACACACACCTAATTTGAGTATAGCACATTTTAGTAAAAAGTTTCAATTCCTTATAGGTAGGCTAAAAACTTACAATTTTGTTTTAACTACAAAAGGCAATCTGTTTTGTTTCAATTCCTTATAGGTAGGCTAAAAACTATTATTTATCTGCGTTTCTGTCTTCTTTAATTCATTTTGGTTTCAATTCCTTATAGGTAGGCTAAAAACATGGAGCTGATAAACGGATTTAAAAAGACAGTTTACAGTTTCAATTCCTTATAGGTAGGCTAAAAACTTGTGCAACATTGTTCGCCTCAAAAGGCGTGAATTCAAGTTTCAATTCCTTATAGGTAGGCTAAAAACGAACAATGTCGAGAAAGGCGTGGTAGAGACAGAACTGTTTCAATTCCTTATAGGTAGGCTAAAAACAGCAGAAAACTTCAGGCTTTGCTGCAAGAGTAGAGGGTTTCAATTCCTTATAGGTAGGCTAAAAACGGGTATATGTGTACATTTTTCCGCACAAAAATTTTGTTTCAATTCCTTATAGGTAGGCTAAAAACTCTGAAGGAACATCGATTATATTTCCACCTATCCATGTTTCAATTCCTTATAGGTAGGCTAAAAACTAGAAGAAGAAATAAACAAGAAGCTGCAATATAGCTAGTTTCAATTCCTTATAGGTAGGCTAAAAACGCACGAGGATAAAGTGTGAAGTTAGACGAGTTGGAGTGTTTCAATTCCTTATAGGTAGGCTAAAAACAGCGCTAACAAGTGATAGAGACGAAGATATAGAAAAGTTTCAATTCCTTATAGGTAGGCTAAAAACTATTGAAGCAAAGAAGGAAGAAATGTTGAAGAATTTGTTTCAATTCCTTATAGGTAGGCTAAAAACTCAACTGCGTCATGTTCTACATCAAAAGGCAGTACAAGTTTCAATTCCTTATAGGTAGGCTAAAAACGAAAAAATTGATAAAACAAGAGAGGAGGTGGTGAAAGTTTCAATTCCTTATAGGTAGGCTAAAAACAAACAGCAATCAATTATCTCTGAAGGACCGGATTTCGTTTCAATTCCTTATAGGTAGGCTAAAAACATAAGGTCGTTTATATATGCTTTGTATTCGCTTTGTTGTTTCAATTCCTTATAGGTAGGCTAAAAACAATCGTCGATTTTTGAACTGAAGGCATATTTATACCGTTTCAATTCCTTATAGGTAGGCTAAAAACTCTCTGTTTCTTTGCTGTATGTACTGCGTATAAGAGGTTTCAATTCCTTATAGGTAGGCTAAAAACAAGTTCTCAATGAGTGTTGCTGGCATTTTTGTGTGTGTTTCAATTCCTTATAGGTAGGCTAAAAACTGTGAGAGGTGCGGAAGACCAGGCGAGATAGTCCATCAGTTTCAATTCCTTATAGGTAGGCTAAAAACAAATATCACCTCTTCAGCATCTGCATCAGCAATTTTGTTTCAATTCCTTATAGGTAGGCTAAAAACGGTACTGTTACTGCATTGACACCAATTTTTCATGGCGGGTTTCAATTCCTTATAGGTAGGCTAAAAACGTTTCTTTTCCCTTTATGGTATTTACGCTGTGTTTTATGTTTCAATTCCTTATAGGTAGGCTAAAAACGGCTATGAGTACGTGGAATACGAAGGTGAATTTTATTGGTTTCAATTCCTTATAGGTAGGCTAAAAACGAATTTGAGTATGAAATTGTGAAAGGTAGAAAAAAAGGTTTCAATTCCTTATAGGTAGGCTAAAAACGCAACCGCGATGCTGCAGCGGCTATACGCTTACCGAGTTTCAATTCCTTATAGGTAGGCTAAAAACGACTTGGGGCCTGCGACCAGGCCAACCGGCAGGCGGGTTTCAATTCCTTATAGGTAGGCTAAAAACTTACCTTCCTCAAGCATTCGCTCTCTATGTTTTTTGTTTCAATTCCTTATAGGTAGGCTAAAAACTGACTCCTGTACTGCAAACCTAATTGTTTCTGCACAGTTTCAATTCCTTATAGGTAGGCTAAAAACTAAATTGAAAGTCAAGAAGCACGATGCATATATACAAGGTTTCAATTCCTTATAGGTAGGCTAAAAACTCATTCTAACATGCATAAATAGCACATTATACGCCTTACGACTTTTTAATTCCTGTCAAGTATTTCTACTTTATTATACCATATTGTTTGACAAAATCAACTATTTTCTAAAATTGAAAAAAATAATTTGTCGTCGATCCTCAACATTTTTTGCATTATCTTAGGTCGACGACAAATTTATATTAATCAATATTCTTACCTTACTTTTCCTTTAATACCTCTAATATTTCTCTTAAAAGTTTTACTTCCTCTGATGGTTCAGGTGGTGTTTGTTCTTTTTCTTTTGCTTTTCGCTGTCTAATAGTATTCATAGGAGCTACTATGAAAAAATATATGGCTGCAGATACGATAATAAAGTTAACAACAGCATTAAGGAAATTACCTATGGCTATTGGTCCTAATTTAAGGGCAGAAAAATCAGGAGCTCCAAATATTGCTCCAATCAGTGGAGTTAAAACATCCACAACTAATGAATTTACTACTTTGTTAAAAGCTGCACCTATTATTACAGCTACTGCTAAATCCAAAACATTTCCACGCATAATGAATTCTTTAAACCCTTTTAACATATTTTTCTCCTTTCAACAAGTGATTGATTGTCCACACTTTATATTTTATCACTAAAATGTTAGTTGTTAAGTCAAAAAATTGGCAAAATAATACACCACAAAGTTATCTCCTTTCAGTTCAATAACTATCTACTTTCCTACACTCCTCTAACCCAAAACGCTATTGCCAATGCAATTCCCCATAAAACTACAAAATTCTTTACTTTCTTATTGTCAAACCTTTGTGATACTTTTGCTCCCCAATATCCTCCTAAAGCAAATCCTATCATCAGAATAAAAGCAAAAGGCCATACTACTTTTCCACTAAAGAGTAAAACTAAACCGGAAGTGACATTTATAAAAAGTGAAAGAAGGTTTTTTATACCATTTGCTGTGTGTATATCAGTAATACCTGCTATGCCTAAAGTGGCAAGCATTAAAATGCCAATACCTGCTGCAAAATATCCTCCATAAAGAGAAGTAAGAAATTGAAGTATAAAAACAAATACTAGTGATTTTTTCTTTATATCTTCTCCTTCCTTTAGATTAAATTTATTTATTCTGTCATTTAATGCTAAAATTATGGTCGCAAATAAAACCAAAAAAGGTACGACAAAATTAAAAACCTTGTAAGGAGTTATCATAAGAAGATATGCTCCTAAAATACCTCCAAATAACGATGGAAATATTAAAATTTTCAAAAGATGCTTTGTCTTAACGAGTCTTTCTTTAAAGCCCCATGCACCTGTGACAGAACCAGTCCACAGAGCAACTGTATTTGTTATGTTGGCAGATAGAGGATTTACACCAACCCATACAAGGGCAGGAAAGGTTATTAAAGTGCCACCTCCTGCTATAGCATTAGTGGCTCCTGCTAAAATAGAAGCCACTAAAATTATTACGTAATTACTCATTAGATTATCTCTCCAAATTCGTCAAATTTAAATCTATAAGCCCTTGGAAGAAGCTCTTTTTCAGGATCCTTGTATCCAATTGCTATTATCATAGGTACATACATATCCTCATCAATATTTAAAAATTCTTTTAGTTTTTCCTCATCAAAGCCGTCCATCGGATGAGTTTCAAGACCATACACTCTTGCAGCAATCATTATGTTCATCGCAAAAAGAGCTGAGTCTCTTATGGCCTTTCTTTTAGCCTGTTCTTCATCCTGCCAAACTGATAAAATTCTTTCTTTTGATGCCTCTTTTCTCTCTTTTTTCATGTATCCAAGTTCAATAGAGCTGTCTAAAACTCTGTCTATATTTTCTAATGCCGCCTTAAGATTTGCTATTATTACAATTACAGCAGAGGCATCTTCTACTTTTTGCTGATTAAAAGCTATTTCTTTGAGAATTTTTTTCTTCTCTTTGCTTTTTACCACAATCACTTTCCACGGCTGAAGGTTATAAGCAGAAGGAGCAGCAGATGCAGTTTCAAGAATCTCTTTTATAAGGTCATCTGATATTTCTTTTGCTGAATCAAAAAAGGTAATGGCTCTTCTTTCTGTTATAAGTTTTTTACACTCTTTCATATTTGTTCATCTCCTTAAAGCGAATTTAAATTTTTAATAAAATATTTATCAAATAATAATTAATTTCTAATGTTTATATTCTTCAAAAATTATAAAATTCCTTCTAAAAACAAAAAATAATCCCTCAAAAAGGGAAAAAACTTTAAAGTCATCTCCTCATATGTAGGCTGTCAAAATAGCAAAAGTAAAACTCTTCTGCCTAGAAAGCCTATTATAAGCTTTCTAGGCAGTTTATTTTATCTAAATTATTTTATGGAACATTTAATGATGTAATTCGTCTAACTTAGCAGAAGAACACAGGAGAGGGTGATATTTATCATGGAAATTTTAAAGATTAAAAAGCTTTTCACTGCAATACTCAGCATCACAATATTCATTGCAATGTTAATGAATATAACAGGATGTTCTTTTCCTACCTCAAAAGTTCAAGCTGCAAATTTGATGGAAGGAATAAAAGCAAATCCAGTAAGTGAAAAAAACATAGATGAAAAATTTATAAATAATACAGCTGATTTTTCAATTGAGATTTTTAAAAAATTAATTGATCATAAGAAAAATTCTTTAATTTCCCCACTTTCAGTAATGCTGGCATTAGCTATGACAGCAAACGGAGCAGATAAAGAAACTCTTTCACAAATGGAAAAAGTATTGGGAAAAATATGCCGTTAGAAGAGTTAAATAAATATTTATACACATATGTTATGAAACTGCCTAATGAAGAAAAGTCAAAATTAAATATAGCAAACTCAATATGGTTTAAAGAAGGCGATTTAACACCTTCTAAAAATTTCCTCCAGGCAAACGCAGACTATTACGGGGCTGATATTTTTAAAGCTGCTTTTGACAGCAGTACAGTAAGTGACATAAACAACTGGGTAAAATCGAAGACAGATGGAATGATTGACAAAATATTGAACAAAATTGACCCAGAAGATGTCATGTATCTGATTAATGCTGTTACTTTTGATGCAGAATGGAAAGCAGTATATGAAAAACACAATATATACGAAGATGTATTTACTGATATAAATGGAAATAAGCAGAAAGCTGAATTTATGAAGTCGGAAGAAAATTTTTATATTGAAGATAAAGAAGTAATTGGTTTTATTAAGCCCTATGCTAAGAACCATTACAGTTTTGTGGTCATTCTTCCTAATGAAAATATATCAGTAAATGAATACATTAAGACATTGACAGGAGAAAAATTTATAAATTTAATCAAAAATGCGAAAACAACTTTGGTACATGCATCTCTTCCAAAATTTAAGTATGACTATGAAATCAACCTTAATAGTACCTTAGAATCCCTCGGAATGAAGGACGCTTTTTCACCAGAAAAGGCAAACTTTACTAAACTAGGAACTTCTTACGTCGGTAATATTTTTATATCAGAAGTCCTTCACAAAACCTTTATATCTGTTGATGAAAAAGGAACAAAGGCAGGAGCTGTAACATCAGTCGATATGACGTCCACAGGAATGCCAGTAAATCCTAAAATAGTAAAATTAGATAGACCTTTTGTATATGCAATTATTGACAATAAAACAAACTTACCTATTTTCATTGGCACAGTGATGAGTATAAAAAATTGAAATAATTAATATTAATGAGGGTTTAAGCAATCGCTTAACCCCTCTCATTTATAATCAAAATATTTTTCCAAAAATTTTTCTTTATCCCAGCTATGGTCTTTTGCTAACTGCTCCTCTGTTACATTGAAATAATCATATCTTACATTATCCCCTTGATCTGGAACAGGGTCATCCCATGTAACATCTACGTAACTGATTTTGCCGTCAATTCTTATCATATTCCAAGCATGAGGCATAGACCCACTATAATTAAAACCTGTACCAGCTACTCCAAGGCTATCAATCCTAGCTAGTTGAGCAAGTAAATTAAAAGCAGCAGTATATCCTTGGCACACCCCTACTCCTTTTATCAAAACTCCATAAGCAGTATAAGATTCTGGTGGTATAGTGTTATTTATCAAATTTTCATAATCATATTTAGTATTTTTTACAATATAGTCGTGGATTGCTTTGACTTTATCTATATCAGACATATCCGGTTTTATTATTTGGTCAATAATTTCTTTAGCTTTAATATTTATTTCATCTTTCATTTTTTCCAATTTATCTTTAGGATATATATATTCAAATTTTATACTTACTTTACTTATGACGTTGTTAAAACCATTTGCAGAAATAGTCCACTTATTAGCATAGCCAATTTCAGGATGATGTGCCAATACCAGATCTACAATATCCGATATACTCTTTAAGATATCATTAATTGTACAGCTATTTCCTACAGAATTGCAGAAAGAATTGCTAAGTGTAAAAGTTATTTCATCTTCATTGTTTTCAAGAGCATTTTTAATTAAAAGATACAAATCTTTTTCACTGGTTATATTAGAAGATGAAAAAGTATTAGTTTCGCTAACTGTGTTTTTTGGTGCAGTTATTGAACTTACCCTTGTTCTTTGGTTGGAAGAATTGATTATTATGTGCCCATTATCGTATATTACTTCATCTCCAAGGGTTTCACCAACAAATCTTAAAGGCACATAGGTATAACCGTTTATAATTTGTGGTGCTACAATAAGCTCATAACTTTTTCCATTAACTTTTGCAATTTTGTGGCCAATTATAAGTTGTACAGTCGTTTCGCCACGAAAGGCTGTAACCGTTTTAGTTTTCTCTTCCCAGTTTACCTTAGCACCTAATGCTTCAAAAAATGCCCGCATAGGGACTAAAGTTGTGTCGTTTTTTATAACAGGCTTTTGTTCAAAAACTACATTTTGGCCATTAATTGTAATTGTTATATTTGCCGCTTGTGCTGAAATAGGAATTAATATAGAAAAGGCTACAAAAACTAATAGTATTAAAGATATCTTTTTAAGCATTATATATCACCTCTGAACTTTCTAGAGACTAATATTAAACTATACAACAATATTTCTCTATCTCTTTAATAATTATACTAAATCTCAGAAAACTTTTTTATAAATAATTCAACAAAAAAGGATATAAATATTGACGAGGGTTTGTTTCGTATGTTATAATAAAAAGCGCGCAGGGGAGTAGCTCAATTGGTAGAGCAACGGTCTCCAAAACCGTGGGCTGCGGGTTCGATTCCTGTCTCCCCTGCCATTATTGAAAAGTTAATGTTTCCAGCAAACGAACCCTCTCAAAAAATCCGAAGTTGTTGGGAGGGGTTTTATTATTCCTAAATCGCTACCATTCAGAAATTTAAAACTAATAAACTTATCTTAACGTTAATTTTACGGTTCTTCTGGTATAATTATCCATGCAATTAAATAAGCTAAAAGTCCAGTTCCCCAAAATATTATTAGAAATGCCCAAATGAGTCTTATAATTGTTGGGTCTACATTAAAATACTCTGCTATTCCTCCACATACGCCTCCTATCATTCTTTGTGTTCTTGAGCGATAAAGTTTTTTTGACATTATACACACTCCTTAATTTTTTATTTTCTTCTCTAATATGACCTTCAAATACCAATTTTTTGTGGTCTTTTTACAACACCTCTTCCTCTTAAAATTAATATACCAGAGTATTATTACTCTTGCAAACAATTTATTTGTGATAAAATATAATTAAAAATAACCAATGTGGGAGGTATCATCGTGAAAAGCTATAGAAAAGAGTTGTGGTTTGAAACAAAAAAGAGAAGAGAATTTATAAACATTACACCTCTTATAGAGGAATGCGTTAGGGAAAGCGGAATCAAGGAAGGGCTTCTTTTATGTAATGCAATGCACATTACCTCAAGTGTTTTTATAAATGACGATGAACCAGGCTTACATAAAGACTTTGAAAATTTCTTGGAAAAATTAGCCCCCGAAAAACCCTATGACCAATATTATCATAATACTTATGAAGATAATGCAGACGCTCATTTAAAGCGTACAATAATGGGTCGAGAAGTTGTAGTAGCTATAACAGATGGAAAATTAGATTTTGGTCCATGGGAACAAATCTTTTACGGTGAATTTGACGGAAAAAGGAAAAAGAGAGTATTGGTCAAAATTATAGGTGAATAAAAAATCTCCAGTTTCCCGGAGATTTACAAAGTCCTTTTATAATCTTCATTACTTATCTTGTCAGTTTCCTCTACATAACCAGCATTTTCATCATCATAGTCATCATCATAATTGTCCAAACTGCTTTTTGTCTTATTAAATCGTGCAACCTCTTGATAAGAATCCTCTGCATCAAATTGAATTTCTTCTTTTAAATCCTTATACCCCCATCCAAAGGGGTATTTTATCATTCTCTCTTCATTCGGCCTTGAATTCCTTAAATCTTTTAATTTCAAATCATTATTTTTAGCGCATTCTGCACAAAGAGCAGTATAAGGAAGGGCTTCTAATCGTTCTTCTTCAATTGGCTTATGGCAGTGAGTACATATGCCGTAAGTACCCATTTCCATCCTCTTAAAAGCATCTTCTATTTGCCTTAAAATATGTTTTTCGTTGTCTTTGAGAGCATAATTTTTCTCTACTTCATAAACTTCAGAAGCAAAATCTGCCGGATGATTATCCAAAAGAGAAAGTTCTTGATAATACTCTCTCTGTGCAATTCCGCCAATGCCATCATTGTAATTCATTTGATTAATTGTGCTTAAGACCTTTCCCTTTTCTTTTAATAGTAATTGTCTAAAGTGTTCCAGCTTTTCACTATCCATCATACCAACTCCTATTTAATATAACTTTTGATTTACAATCTTAACTATATCCGCTATAATACTGCCAATTAGAGGTAAATTTAACATCACCAATTTTTGAAGTATATAAAGAACTATCGCACCAAGTATTGTAAAACCTACTGCTATTCCAAAACCTCTTGCTACCCCGCCTATAAAGTTTAACCACAAAAGCCTATAAGGGCTTTGCATAAGCTCGACGTAATCAGCAATTTTCATCTTCTCCATCATCTCTGACATTTGGTCCAACTGCTTTTTTATTGCAGTTAACATAATATTATTATTGTTTTTATATTCGTCTTTATTCAAGACTTTTTCCTCCTTACATTTAATTTTTCCAGTATAGTTTTCTTTATTACTGTAAAATAAAGCCTTTATAAACGTTTATTTATTCATTAGAAAAAATATGCAATCAATCTTGTATTTAATAATAGTTTATCTCAAAATATAATTCAAGTGAAGTGTTATTGACTTTTAATTTTGCACATATTATCATTAATTTAAAGTACAAATTGTAGGAGTTGATAAAATGGATTTAAGTTTTAAAACAAAAGTAGTACATACTGGAAACTACATAGATAAAGAAATTCCTCCAATGCCAAAAACTCTTCCTATCTATCAAACTTCTGTTTTCACTTTTGATACGTTGGAAGAAGTTTACGATTATCTTGGTGGTAATCCTTCAAGGTATATGTACACAAGACTTGGAAATCCTAATCAAACAGCAGTGGAAGAATTAATTGCCAGTTTAGAAGGTGCGGAAGCAGGACAGTCTTGTTCATCAGGAATGGCGGCAATTTCTTCAGCTTTGTTGGCAGAAGTAAATTCAGGAGACCATATAATCGCCGCAAAAGATATATACGGTGGTACAAACAGTCTTTTTAATGCAGAATTTAAAAGACTTAATATTGATGTAACTTTAGTGGATTTCTCCGATTTAGAAGCTGTTGAAAAAGCTATAAAACCAAACACTAAAGTGATATACATGGAAATCATGACAAATCCTCTAATAAGAGTTTTTGACGTTGTGGAAGTTGCAAATATCGCAAAAAAGCACAATATAAAATTGATTGTTGACAATACTTTTACAACCCCTTATTTGATAAAACCAATTGAATTAGGAGCCTATGCTGTAATACACAGTGCAACAAAATACATCAACGGCCACAGCGATGTCATCGCCGGACTTATAGCAGGTAATAAAGAATTTATATCCCGCACAAAAAGAATCACACAAAACTTCGGTGGTTCAATGAGTCCATTTGACGCTTGGCTGGTTTTAAGAGGAGCAAAAACTCTATTCTTAAGAATGAGAGAACACTGTAAAAACGCAATGGAACTGGCTAAATTCTTAGAAAGCCATCCAAAAGTCAAAAAAGTGTATTATCCCGGACTTCCTTCTCATCCTGACTACAGCGTTTCAAAGAAGTTGTTTAAAGATGAGTTTGGAGGTATGTTAAGTTTTGAAATAGAAGGTGGAGAACCTGAAGTAGATAAGTTTATGCAAGAGCTGAAACTGGTGAAATTTGCTCCTTCACTGGCAGGAGTACAAACCATGATAACTCATCCAAAATCCACTTCCCATAGGTCTCTCAGCAAGGAAGAATTAAACGCGTTAGGAATTTCAGAAGGGCTTATAAGAGTTTCTGTTGGAATAGAGGAAATAGAAGATATTATAAATGACTTCAAACAAGCTCTTGACAAAGTATAATAAAAAAAGAAGTTTAGGGCTTTCCCTAAACTTTTTTATATTTCATCTAGCGCCTTTAATACCTCTTCAACGTGTCCATCTACTTTTACCCTTCTAAATATTTTCCTAACAATTCCTTCAGAGTCAATGATAAAAGTTGACCTTTCTATTCCCATTTTCTTTTTGCCATACATGTTTTTCTCTTTGTATACCCCATATTCTGTAGACACTTTCGCATCTTTGTCACTTAGAAGAATAAAAGGAAGATTGAATTTTTCAATAAACTTCTTATGAGAAGTTTCATCATCTAAACTTATACCTATTACGACAGCATTTTTCTCTTCTATTGACTTTATGTTATCTCTAAAAGAAACAGCTTCTTTTGTACAACCTGGAGTGTTATCTTTTGGATAAAAGTATAAAACAACCTTTTTACCTAAAAAATCTGAAAGGGAAACTTGTTTTCCATCATGGGTATTTAAAGTAAAGTCAGGAGCCTTTTTACTTAGCTCTACCATGCTATCCCTACTTTCTAAAATTATTTTCTTTAGATAATTATTATTCTTTATCTAAATTATATCTATTCTCTTTAAAAAATTCAATAGCTTTTTATCTCTCTCATCAGTTCTTCAAATTGGGAAAAATCAAGGGACTGTTCTCCATCAGATAAAGCTTTATCGGGCTCAGGGTGGATTTCTACCATTATTCCGTCTGCACCAGCAGCTATTGCAGCTTTTGCCATCGGTATGATTAAGCTTCTTTTCCCTGTACCATGGCTTACATCTGCGATAATAGGCAAGTTTGAAAGTTCATGAATTACTGGAATAGCAGCTATATCTAAAGTATTTCGCGTATAAGTTTCAAAAGTCCTTATACCTCTTTCACACATGATGATGTTGGTGTTTCCTTCAATAGCAATATATTCCGCTGCATAAAGCCACTCCTCATATGTGGCTGAAAATCCCCGCTTTAACAAAACAGGCTTTTTGGTTTTTCCTACCTCTTTGAGAAGTGAAAAATTCTGCATATTTCTTGAACCTATTTGAAAAACATCAGCATATCTTTCAACAACTTCAACATCCCTCACATCTAAAACTTCAGTTACAACAGGCAAATTAAACATATCGCCTACATTTCTTAGCATTTTAAGTCCATCAATCCCTAAACCTTGAAAAGAATAAGGAGAGGTGCGGGGCTTATAAGCTCCTCCTCTTAAAGCATTTGCGCCCCAGCTTTTAACTATTTCTGCTGTTTTTACAAGCATTTCTTCATTCTCAACAGCGCAGGGTCCTGCTATTATAAGTTTGTCTTTACCCATAGTTATATTCCCAATTTTTATTGATATTTTGTTATTTTTGTCGCCAATTATTTTAAGGTTCATTTTCATCACCTTCATAAAACTTCTTTTAAGCTGGATACAAAACTTTTAACTTCCTGTAACATTTCAGATTTATTATACCCTTTAGCAATTCTTTCTACAAGTGCACTCCCTACAATAATTCCATCACTGAAATCTTTTAATTTTTTCGCCATCTCCGGAGTAGATATGCCAAACCCTATTGCCTTTGGCATATTGGTGTATTGAGAGACTGTCTTCATATATTCTTCAATGTCAGTTTCAATATCCTCCCTCGCACCTGTCACACCTGTAATTGAAACGCAATATACAAATCCTTTGCCATTTTCAGTAATTAATTTTATCCTCTCTTTTGATGTTGGGGCAACTAAAGGTATTAAATAAATATCGTATTTATCTGCTTCTTCAGAAATATCTTTTCTCTCTTCAATAGGCAAGTCTGGAATGATAAGCCCATCTATCCCTACATCTTTTGACTCTTTTAAAAATTTTTGTATGCCATATTTGAATATAGAGTTATAGTAGACAAGGTAAACCAGAGGGATATCACTTTTTAACCTTATTTTTTCTACTATTTTCATTATATCAGGAATTTTTACACCTTTATTTAAAGCTCTTTGTGAAGAAGCCTGTATTGTAGGTCCATCAGCTAATGGATCAGAATAAGGTATTCCCAGTTCTATTATATCCGATCCTGCTTCTTCTAAGGTCAAAACTATATCATAAGTTGTCTCAATATCCGGGTCTCCCGCTGTTATAAAGGTTATTAAGGCTTTGCGCCCTTCTCCTTTTAAGGCTTCAAACTTTTTGTCAATCCTATTCATAACTCCACCCCCAATACTTTCGCAACTGTATTTACGTCTTTATCTCCTCTGCCTGACAAATTTACAATGATAATATTGTCTTTCCTTAAATTTGGAGCCAGTTTCATAGCATATGCCAAAGCGTGAGCGCTTTCCAAAGCTGGTATTATCCCTTCTGTTTGAGATAAGTCCATAAAAGCCGCCAATGCTTCTTCGTCTGTCGCATATACATATTGAGCTCTATTACTTTCTTTTAAAAAGGCATGTTCTGGACCTACCCCCGGGTAATCCAGTCCTGCAGATATAGAGTATACTGGCATTATTCTCCCCTCTTCATCCTGTAAAAGATAAGTCATCATGCCGTGCAATACTCCTACAGAACCTTTTGCCATTGTAGCTGCATGTTTCCCTGTCTCAATTCCTTCACCTGCTGCTTCTACGCCTATCAATTTTACCTCTTTATCTTCAATGAAGGGATAGAAAATTCCCATGGCATTACTGCCTCCGCCGACACAAGCAATCACATAGTCAGGAAGTCTTCCTTCTTTTTGAAGTATTTGCTCTTTTGCCTCATCCCCTATTACTCTTTGAAAATCTCTCACCATAGTAGGATAAGGATGAGGCCCAACAACAGAACCCATCACATAAAAAGTATTATCTACATTTGTCACCCAATCTCTTATTGCTTCATTTACTGCATCTTTTAAGGTTCCCGTCCCTGATTTTACTGGTGTTACTTTTGCACCTAAAAGTTTCATTCTAAAGACATTTAAAGATTGCCTTTTTATATCTTCTTCTCCCATGAATATTTCGCATTCCATTCCAAACATTGCAGCAGCTGTAGCAGTTGCCACTCCATGCTGTCCTGCTCCTGTCTCAGCTATAACTCTCTTTTTATTCATCCGTTTTGCCAATAAAATCTGTCCCAATACGTTGTTTATTTTATGGGCTCCTGTGTGGTTTAGGTCTTCCCTCTTTAGATAAATTTTCGCTCCGCCAAGCCTTTTAGTAAGATTCTCAGCATAATACAAAGGTGTAGGCCTTCCTGAATATTCCCTCAAGTAATACCTATATTCTTCCATGAAATCTTTGTCCTGTTTAGCTTTTTCAAATTCCCTCTCTAATTCTATAAGCACATTCATCACAGTCTCTGGCACATACTGACCTCCAAAACGTCCAAATCTTCCACTCATCGAATACCCCTCACTTTTTCAATAAATGATTTCATTTTTTTAAAATCTTTATAACCTTCTGTCTCAACGCCACTGGAGACGTCAACAGCATAGGAATTTACTATTCTTATAGCTTCCTCTACATTGTTTTCGTTTAGCCCTCCTGCCAAAATTATTGGAACATTCAATTCAAATCCTTTTAAAACTTCCCAATTAAATGTTTTTCCTGTACCACCGTATTCGTTTTTTGTCAAAGTGTCAAATACAAAACTATTTACTCTAAATTCTTTTGTTTTTTCCAAATCTTCTTTGTCTTTTATGCGTATTGCCTTCCACACTGTGAAATTTTTAAAATTATCTATATAATCCTGTGTTTCATCACCGTGAAACTGTAAAACATCGAGATTTAGTGTTTGAGCTATCTTTAATGCATTTTCCACTGGTTCATTTACAAAAACTCCCACTGTTTTAATCTCTTTATCAAGAAGGCTTATGAGGTATAAAGCCTGTTCTACCTCTACTTGTCTTTTGCTTTTTGCAAAGACAAATCCTACATAATCAGGTTTTAGCTCATTGGCATATTCAATATCCTCTTTTCTTCTCAGTCCGCAAATTTTTACTTTTACCAATTTATCCTCCTCCTTTTGCCTCCCTTACAAAATCAGTGATTTTGTCAATATCATCTATAATTTTCATAAAAGTCTCGCCAATTAATACGGCATCTACTCCCAAAGAAGCTAAATACCTTACATCTTCAGGTATTTTTATTCCACTTTCGGAAACAATTATTGTACTTTGAGGTATATATTTAATCAAATTTTCTGTTGTGTTTATATCTACATTAAAAGTCTTAAGGTCTCTGTTATTTATACCTATTATGTCACATTCAGCTTCTAATGCTATTGCAAGCTGCTGTCTATCGTGAACTTCCACAAGCGCATCTAAACCTACACTTTTAGATAAATTATAAAAATCTCTTAATTTGTCACCTAATACGGAAACAATGAGAAGTACTGCGTCGGCTCCTAAAATTTTTGATTCATATATTTGGTATTCATCCACAATAAAATCTTTTCTCAAAATAGGTTTTGAAGTGACTTTTTTTACTTCACTAATGTAATTGTCATCCCCTTTAAAAAATTCCTTCTCTGTCAAAACGGAAATAGCGTCAATATCAACTTTCTCATACACTTTTGCAATTTTTACTGCATCAAAGTCTTCTTTTATAATTCCTTTAGATGGAGAGGCTTTTTTTATCTCTCCAATAATTGATATACCCTCTTTTTGAAGTGCTTTCTTGAAATTGCCAGAATAGCCTCCTTTAATTTCGTTAATTAGTTCCTCTACTGGCTTTATTCTTTTTTTCTCTTCCACCTCCTTTTTTTTGTGTCTCACAATCTCATCTAATACCATCAACTAAGCCTCCTTTGGTACTCCAAAATCTCTGTAAGCTTATCAAGAGCTAAACCCGTATCTATTAGATAATTTGCGACTTTTATTCCTTCTTTTAAATCTTCCACAACTTTTCCTATATATAAGGCTGCTGCTGCGTTTAAAACGACTATATCTCTTTTAGGCCCTTTTTCACCTCTCAAAATGTTCAAAATTATTTGAGCATTTTCTTTAGCGTCTTTGCCTTCTAAATCTTCAAGTTTTGCATAAGGGATACCGTAATCTCCTGGGTCTATCACATAATCAATGACTTTGTCTTCTTTTACTTCACTGACAAAAGTAGGAGAAGTAGTAGTTATTTCATCAAGGCCATCAAAGCCGTGGACCACCATAGCCTTTTCAATTCCCAATCTTAAAAGTACTTCAGCAAGAGGATGAATCAATTCTTTATCATAAACTCCTACCACCTGCCCTTTTACAAATGCGGGATTTGTTAATGGTCCTAAGACGTTAAACACCGTCCTTGTGCCTAATTCTTTTCTTATCCCTGCTACATGCTTCATTGCAACGTGGTATTTAGGTGCGAATAAAAATCCCATTCCTTTTTCTTCAATTAATTTTTTTGTCTTTTGTGGTTCTGCCTCAATGTCAAATCCCAATTCCATCAAAACATCTGCACTTCCACTTTTACTGGAAACAGCTCTATTGCCGTGTTTTGCAACTTTTACTCCTGCAGCTGAAGCAATTATAGCAACCGCCGTTGAAATATTGAATGTCTTCCCACCATCGCCACCTGTACCACAAGTATCTATCACATAGTCAGAGGCAAGTTCTACTTTTATTGCGTTGTCTCTCATTGCCTTCGCGAAACCTGTTATTTCTTCCACACTTTCACCTTTTAATCGTAGTCCTATTAATATGCCCCCTATTAAAGAAGGAGTTGCATTGCCACTCATAATTTCATTCATAACAGCATAAGCTTCTTTTTCTTCAAGACTTTCCTTTAAAACAATTTTTTTAATAGCTTCTTGTAACATGGTATCCCACCTCCAAAAAATTTCTCAAAATTTCTTTCCCCTGCTCTGTCAAGATAGACTCTGGATGAAACTGTAAACCATATACAGGGTACATTTTATGCCTTACTCCCATAATCACTCCTTCCTCTGTATAGGCTGTAATTTCTAAATCTCTTGGAAGAGTTTGTCTATCTATAACAAGAGAGTGATATCTCATTGCCTCTATAGGATTTTTAATATCTTTAAATATTTTTTCACCTTCGTGAAATACGAGAGAAGTTTTGCCATGCATTATCTTATCTGTTTTTACAATTTTTGCACCATATGCATATCCAATCGCTTGGTGACCAAGACATATTCCTAATATTGGAATTTTGTCCCCTAAACTTTTAATGACATCAACGCATATGCCTGCATTTTCAGGCCTTCCCGGTCCAGGTGATAATATAATTTTTTCGGGATTCAGTTTTTCAATGTCTTTAACAGACACTTCATCATTTCTTATTACAAATATTTCTTTGTTCATTTCTCCCACATATTGATAAAGATTATAGGTAAAGGAATCGTAATTATCTATAATCAGAATCATCAAAGAACCTCCTTAAGAGCCATTGCCTTATTTAAAGTTTCGTAATATTCCATCTCAGGAATTGAATCATATACAATACCTGCTCCCGCTTGAAGGTAAGCATAACCTTCCTTGAAGAGAATAGTCCTTATTGCTATGCACATGTCCATATTGCCATTGTAGGAAAAATAACCAACAGCTCCTGCGTAAAAAGACCTTCTCACATTTTCAAGTTCGTCTATTATTTCCATCGCCCTTATTTTTGGTGCCCCAGAAACTGTACCTGCAGGAAGACACGCTATAAGAGCATCAAAAGCCGTAAGTCCTCTTTTTAGCTTTCCTGAAACAGTCGATACAATGTGCATTACATGAGAGTAAAAATCTACTTCCATAAAACGCTCTATTTTTACACTTCCAAATTCACTAACTTTTCCTATGTCATTTCTTCCAAGGTCAACTAACATCACATGCTCTGCCCTTTCCTTTTCATCTTTTAAAAGTTCCTCTTTAAGTCTTAAATCTTCTTCTTCATCTTTTCCTCTTCGCCTTGTGCCTGCAATGGGATTTGTAGTCACTTTGTCTCCAAAAACACTTACAAGGCTTTCAGGTGAAGAACCAAGAAGCTGAAAATCACCAAAGTCGATATAGAATAGATAGGGAGATGGATTTTTTGACCTCAATCTTCTGTAAACCTCAAAAGGCTGCGAATTAACTCGTGCTTTTAATCTTTGTGACAGTACCACCTGAAATATATCACCTTTTGTGATGTATTCTTTTGCTTTTTCAACAATTTGGCAAAACTCTTCTTTGGTGAAGTTGTAATTGACTTCTTTTCCCTCTTGAGGTGAAAGGTCATGAAATTCTATGTTAGTTGATTTTATCTCTTGCAAAAGACCATTAATCTCTTGTAAAACTTCCTCATACTCTACATCTTCATCAGGATATACGTTATAAACAGTATAAATTCTGTGTTTAAAATGGTCATAGCAAATAAAACTTTTATAAAACATAAAGTATACGTCCGGTATATTTATTTCATCAGGGTTTTTATCCGGCAGTCTTTCATAAAGCCTTATCGTATCGTAAGATACATAACCCACAGCACCTCCAACAAAAGGAATATCAAGTCCTAGAGAATTGTATTTGGCTTTCATAACTTTTCTTATTTCCTCAAGTACTAGCCCTTCCTTAGCTTCTTCTTTCTCGCCTATAATTTTTATTCTTTTGCCATAACTTAAAATTGATAAATATGGGTCTTTTCCTATAAAGGAATATCTCCCCCAGTTAGTACCTCCATTTGCACTTTCCAGTAAAAATTTGTTTTTGCCTTCAAGACTATAAAAAATGTTTATTGGCGTCAATTCATCTCCGTTTATTTCTGCATAGACTGGGAAGACATATCCTCTTTTTTTGTATTCGCAAAAATCTTCTTTAGAAATGTTTACCACTTTATCACCTCCTGAAAATTAAAAAAGTCACCCCGCCCATTGGGGCGAAGTGACTCGCGGTGCCACCCAATTTGTCCTGTATTACTAAAAAAAGCATTTCACCAAAAGGGCGAAATGCTCGCTTGTGCCACCTTTTTAACACAGGACCACTCTTTCGGGTACGGAGATTCCTCGATACCCTGTCTTTTTAACGGTAGACCACCGGATACTGCTACTTAAAAGTTCGCATCTCACCTCGCGGGCCCATTCAATATCAGCTACAGTACTCGGCTCCCACCCGCCCGAGCTCGCTTTGACTAAACGCTGATATCTACTCTTCCCGGTCATTGGTTTTCATACATATTTATATTGTGTTATTTTAATTCTATAACGCATTAAATTATTTGTCAATATATTTTTATGCAAGTCAAAGTTAATTATACATAATATTTTTTTATCTTCTCGTCAATTGTAACTCCTTCAGGTTTATAATCAATCTTTACAACAGATATGACCCTACTTGCTCCTTCTTTTATACAAATTTCCTGCGCTTTTTTAACTATCTCTAAAAGAGTATCAAGCTCTCCTTCCATTGTAGTCTCCATTGGTCCCACAACATACTTTACACCTGTGCTCTTTATATATTCTATGACTTTATCTACAATGGGATACACCTTTTCTTCAGAAACTACAGGCAATACCTGTAGGCTTAAATTGACAACTGGCACTTTATCACCTCAAAACCTTTTCAAATTTGTTTAAGAGCTTGATCCAAATCCTCTATTATATCATTGTAGTCCTCAAGCCCTACTGATATTCTCACCATACTTTCTGTGAAGCCGAACTCCTCAAGCTTTTCTTTTGGATACCCTCTGTGAGTCATAAGGGAAGGTACTTCCACTAATGTTTCTGTATCTCCTAAGCTTACCGCTAACTGACACAATCTTAAATTACTTATAAACTTCTCTAAATTTTTGGTTCCTCCCTCTATTTCAAAACTTATGATAGCTCCGAATCCTCTCATTTGTTTTTTCGCTATTTCATGGCCTTTAAAACTTTTAAGACCAGGATACATAACGTTTTTTACTTTAGGATGCGAATTTAAAAAATTTGCTACCTCTATTGCATTTTTTTCATGTTGCCTCATTCTTAAGCCTAAAGTCTTTATGCCTCTCAACATCAACCAAGCATTGAAAGGACTCATTACCCCACCAAATTCACACATATAATCAAATTTTAAATAATGTATATACTTTTCATCTTGTGAAACTGCAACTCCTCCAAGTGCGTCACCGTGACCTCCTATATATTTAGTAGCACTATGAACAACTACATCAGCTCCCAATAGAAGAGGATTTTGAAAATAGGGGGTAGCAAAAGTATTATCAACAACAATTTTAATATCTTTTTTATGGCATACCCTTGCAACCTCTTCAATATCTATAATAGATAAATTTGGATTAGAAGGAGTCTCAAAATACACAACTTTTGTGGAGTCATCTACACTTTTTTCTAATTCGCTTATATCTGTAAGGTCCACTATTTTATAATTTACTCCATATTTAGGCAGTATATTTGTCACTACGTTATAAGTTGAACCATAAAGAGTCTTATGAACTATTACAGTATCTTTGGGTTTTAAAAGAGAAAATAAAACTGAACTAATAGCAGCCATCCCGGAAGAAAAAGCTACTGCCCCTTTGCCATATTCCAACTCCGCTAATCTGTTTTCAAATAATCTTAAGGTCGGATTATTACCTCTTGTATAAACATAGTCTTGAGATTGAAAAGACATCACCTTTTCAACATGTTCGAGGTCATCAAAGACAAAAGTAGTCGTCTGAAAAATTGGAGGATTCAAAGCATTTTCAGGGTTTTTCTTAAACGCATTTCCATGAATTGCTTTTGTATCAAACCGATAGTTTTTATGTACTCCCATGATATTTTCCTCCTGTAATTTAATAACATCTAATCATAATTCAATTACTGCTTTACTGCAATTACAATGCTCTTGGTCTAATTTTTCTTCTAAAAAAACTCTTATAAATGTTTTTATCACTTTTTCTTTGCTCAATTCTAAGGTATTTTTTATTTCATGTAATGTTATACTGCCCTTCATTCCTGTAGCCCAATTTGAAACTATCCCCACCGCAGCATAGCACATTCCTAATTCTTTCGCTAAAACTACTTCTGGAACATTAGTCATCCCCACTACATCGGCACCTAAATTTTTATACATTCTTATCTCTTGTGCAGTTTCAAATCGTGGACCTTCAGTGCACACATAAACTGCATCTCCTTTTATCAATAAGTCTTCTTTTTTAGCAGCATTATAAAATTTTGCCCTTAAATTACTACAATAAGGGTCACTCATATCTACATGTCTTACCACTCCATCTTCCCCTTCAAAAAAGGTCAATGGTCTCGATTTAGTAAAATCTAAAAAATCTTTAAGTACTACAACATCCCCTGGCTCATAATTTTCATTAAAAGAACCAACTGCAGCTGTTGCATACACATATTTTACTCCCATTTGTTTCAATGCCATAATATTTGCCCTATAATTTACGAGATGAGGTGGAACTGCATGACCTTTCCCATGTCGGGGCAAAAAACCAATTTCCTCCCCCTCAATAGTCACAATATCAATTTCCACTTCTCCATATTTTGTCTCTACCAATTTTTTTGACACCTTTTGTCCTATTTCGTAAAATCCAGTACCACCAATGATCGCCTTTTCCATTAAAAATGTACCTCCTCTGTCTTTTGTATTTATATGCAAATAATCAAAATTAATCCGGGTATCCTTCACTTTAGCTTTAATATGTTTTCCCTGAAAGGAGGTCTAATTATTCCTTTTTCTGTAATTATTCCCGTTATATTTTCATGAGGAGTCACATCAAAAGCTGGATTGTACACTTCTATTCCTTCAGGTGCAATTCTTACGCCATTTATATGAGTTACCTCTTCAGGACTCCTTTCCTCTATAACTATCTCTTTTCCTGTCTCAATGTTAAAATCAATTGTGCTGGTAGGAGCTACCACATAAAAAGGAACATGGTACATTTTTGCCACAGCAGAGAGCATAAAAGTTCCAATTTTATTGGCAGTATCCCCATTTAAAGCAATTCTATCGGCTCCTACTAATATCACATCTATTTTCCCATCTCTTATCAAAGTAGCAGCAACACTATCAGCAATTAACTTTGCAGGAATTCCTTCTTGTACTAATTCCCATGCTGTCAATTTTGCGCCTTGAAGCCTAGGCCTTGTCTCATCAGCATATACAAAAATATTTTTCCCACTGTAATGGGCTTCTCTAATAACTCCTAAAGCAGTTCCATACCCTACGGTCGCAAGGGCTCCCGTATTGCAATGGGTCAAAATAACTGCATTTTCTTTAATTATCTCATTCCCAAATTTAGCCATCTTTTTGTTGGTTTCTATATCTTCGTAGTAAATATTATCTGCCTCTTTTTTTAATAGCTCATATAGGTCTTGTAGTTCTAGCTCTTTATTATTTTCAATAACTTTTTTCATTCTATTTATTGCCCACATAAGGTTTACAGCAGTAGGTCTTGATTTTGAGAGAATTTCTAAAGCTTCCTCCATTTTTTTAAAGAAACTTTCTTTTTCCTCATTAATAAATTCTTTTGCAGCCAATACCACCCCATAAGCTGCTGCAGCTCCAATTGCCGGTGCCCCCCTTACCACCATGTCTTTTATAACAAAATTTACGTCTTTATAAGTTCTGCACTCAAAAATCTCATAACTATTGGGCAATTTTCTTTGGTCAATTAAATATAAAACTCCATCTTTAAACTCTATAGTTTTAATCTCTCCCACTTTTTTCACCTCTTTATTATTTTTTTACCTGCCCATAAGTTTTAAACTTTTCTAACATTAACCTCATTTCATCTTCTGGAAGAATAACTGGTTCTCCTATAGATTTTGACCTGTAATATAATTCTGCCACGTACTCAATTTGAATACTTATATTAAAAGCATTAGGCAAATCTTCAGCTCCTACCAAAAGTCCGTGATTGGCTAATAGCACAGCTTTTCTATCCTTCATAGCCTCAAAAGCGTTTTCTGCCAATTCTTTTGTACCAAAAGTTGCATATTTAGCACATCTGACATTTGGTCCTGCTAAAGCCACAAGGTAATGAACTGGTGGAAGGTCCCAATGTAGACAGGAAAGAGTTGTAGAATATACTGGATGAGTGTGTATAATAGCGTTTATGTCTTGTCTGTTAGCGTAAAAAATTCTGTGCATCTCATACTCTGAAGAAGGAGTCCTATTACCTTCTATTACATTGCCATTTAAGTCCATTACTACTACATCCTCAGGCTTAATTTCAAAATAATCAATTCCTGAAGGAGTTATAGCCATCAATCCTTTTTCCTTATTGTAAATGCTTAAATTCCCTCCTGTACCTCTTGTAAGATTAGAATTTATAAGTTTTTTACCATATTCTACTATTTGTTCTCTTTCTGATTTTAATAGCACTTTTATCACCCCATTTTTAATATGTGCTCTAGTGTAAATGATTTTACAATTTCTACCAAAGCCATCATATAATAATGCAAATAAAGTGTCAACTTACAAAAATTTGGGTATCCTGCCTTAGCAGAATACCTTTTCCATGTTATTCTTTCCCTATTAACTCCTTCGCCCTTTTCTCTATGTTATACATTACTTTTTCCACATCTACAGTTTTTATTTCTCTATTTTCCATTATTATTTTGCCATTTATTATCACTGTATCCACATCTGCTGCTTGAGCAGTATAAGCTAAAGCAGAAATTAAATTGTGATGTGGATAAAAATGCGGCTTGTCAATATCAATAATCACTATATCCGCTTTTTTCCCTACTTCGATGGAACCTATCTCTTTATCCCACAATAAAGCTTTAGCGCCATTGATTGTCGCCATTTTTAGAGCTTCCAATGCCGGTACAGCAAGAGCATCGTAATTTAACGCCTTATTAATAGTGGCAGCAAAATGAATCTCTTCAAACATGTTTAAGTTATTGTTACTGGCTGGGCCATCTGTTCCCAAAGCTACGTTTATTCCTTTTTTTAGCATTTGATCCACAGGAGCAAAACCACTGGCTAATTTGGCATTACTGGTAGGATTGTAAACTGGTGATACCTTCATTTCCTTTAATATTTCAATGTCTTCATCGCTTACATGAACACAATGAGCTGCTATAGTTGGAACATCAAATACTCCTATGTCCTTTAAATGTTTCACAGGAGATTTTCCATGCTTTTGGAAACTTTCTTCTACTTCTTTTTTTGTTTCTGATACATGAATATGAATTCCTGTATTTAACTCTTTAGCTAACTCTACTACTTCCTTTAAATAAGAGGGGCTACAGGTATAAGGTGCATGAGGACCCACCATTACTTTGATTCTTCCCTCCGCTTTATTATGCCAGGTATTATAAAGTTTTCGCGTATCTCTTAACTTTTCCTTATTTATTTCAGCGTCACTTTCTTCTATAATACCCCTTGTCAACACTCCTCTTATCCCTACTTCTTCTGTTGCTTTAGCTACTTCATCCATAAAAAAATACATATCGCAAAAAGTAGTAGTACCAGAATAAATCATCTCTATCATACTCAATAAAGAACCCCAGTAAACGTCTTCTGCTGAAAGTTTAGATTCAACGGGCCAGATATGTTTACTCAACCAATCAAATAACGGCACATCATCTGCATAATTCCTAAATAAAGACATTCCCAAATGAGTATGAGCATTTATAAGACCCGGCATTGCAATTTTTTTTGTTCCATCTATGACTCTGTCAACTTTTATATCCGGATTAATTTCTCCTATGTAAGTTATCGTGTCGCCTTCAATATAGATATTGGTGTTTTCCATAAGTGGCTGTTCTTCTTTCATAGATAGCAAAGCTACATTTTTTATAAGCAGATTCATAATATCCCTCCTAAAATAATGTTTAAAAAGGGGAAAAATCCCCTTTTTAAACTTGTGTTTGCTGCTCAATGTGAGAAGCACATCTTGCACAAATAGTTGGATGCTCTTTTATAGTTCCTACTGTTTCACTGTACATCCAGCAGCGTTCGCATTTTTCCCCCGGTGCATGGGTTACCACAATCTTCAAATTATAATCTTCACTTTCATAAGCATTTTGAGGAACAGGTTCTTCTGGTTGGTGAAGTACCACCTTTGAAACTATGAACATATATTCGAGGTCATTAAAGCCTTTAAAGAAATCATAAAGCTCTTGAGATGGATATATATCCACTTGTGCCTCTAAAGAGTGACCTATCTTTTTGTCGGTTCTCGCTATTTCAAGAGCTTTAGAAATATATTTTCTTATGTCAAAAAGTTTTTCCCATTTTTCTATTATATAAGGATTATTGTATTTTTCTTGGACTTGAGGCCAATCAGCTAACTGAACACTTTCAAAATTATTTTGACTGTCGTGCTTCATATATGACCATATTTCTTCTGAAGTAAATGTAAGCACTGGTGCTATCAACCTTACAAGAGTGTCTAAAATAATGTAAAGTGTCGTTTGAGCCGCTCTTCTCTCTTTAGAAGTAGCAGGATAAGTGTACAATCTGTCTTTTAAAATGTCCAGGTAAAGGCTACTCATATCTACTACACAGAAGGTATGAACCAGATGGAGAAAATCGTAATACTCATATTTATCAAAAGCCTCTGTAAGCTCTTCAACTACTCTGTTAAGCCTAAATAAAGCCCATTTATCTATCTCTAAAAGCTCTTCGTAAGGGAGCATATCCTTATCAGGGTCAAAGTCATAAAGATTGCTTAACAAGAACTTACTAGTGTTACGTATTTTTCTGTACGCTTCTGTCATCTGTTTTAAAATCTCTTGTGAAATTCTCATATCTGAAGTAAAGTCAGCAGAAACAGTCCAAAGCCTCAAAATATCTGCTCCATATTCTTTAATTACATCAGCTGGGTCAATACCATTCCCTAAAGATTTTGACATTTTCCTTCCTTCACCGTCTACAACAAACCCGTGGGTCAATACGTTTCTATAAGGTGCTTTTCCACGTGTTGCCACAGATGTCAAAAGGGAAGACTGGAACCATCCTCTGTGTTGGTCTGAACCTTCTAAATAAAGCTCTGCAGGCCACTTTAGGTCAGGATGAGTTTGCAACACAGCTGCATGGCTGGAGCCTGAATCAAACCACACATCCATTATATCTGTCTCTTTCCTAAACTTCGTAGAACCGCATTCGCAAGTAATCCCTTTTGGCAATATCTCTTCAGCTGACATTTCAAACCATGCATCTGAACCCTTTTGCCTGAAGATCTCTTTAACTGCATTTATTGTATCATCATTTATAAGCGGTTTCCCACACTTTTCACAGTAGAATATAGGAATTGGCACACCCCATACCCTTTGCCTTGAAATACACCAGTCTCGTCTATCTCTTACCATGTTAGTTATGCGCTCTTCGCCCCATGAAGGATACCAATTAACTTCTTTAATAGCTTTTAGTGCCTCTTCTCTAAATCCTTCCACAGAAGCAAACCACTGTTCTGTCGCCCTAAATATTATTGGACTTTTACATCTCCAACAGTGAGGATATGAGTGGGTAATACGGGTTTCTGCCACTAATGCATTAGCTTTTTTCAAGTCTTCCTTTATGACCTTGTTAGCCTCTTCATAATACAGCCCAGCATATCCTGGCGCTTTATCTGTAAAATATCCCTTATCATCTATTGGATTTAAAACATCAAGACCATACTCTTGCCCAACTAAAAAGTCTTCTTCACCATGGCCGGGAGCAGTATGAACACATCCAGTACCAGCTTCTAAAGTTACATGCTCACCCAAGATTATTAAAGAATCTCTGTCATATAAAGGATGGGTAGCCTTCATGCCCTCCAAATCTTTTCCTTTAAATACAGCAACTATTTCATAATCTGAAAGGTTAGCTTCTTTCTTTACAGTATCTAACATATCTTTTGCCATTATATATACTTCGTCTCCAAACTTTGCAAGCGCATAATCAAACTCTGGATTTAAAGCAATTGCAAGGTTAGCCGGAATAGTCCATGTAGTAGTTGTCCATATTACAAAATACACATTATTAAGATTCTCAACAATTCCCTTGAATTTCCCTAAATCATCTTTAACTCTAAATTTTACATAAATAGAATCAGAGGTTTCATCAAAGTATTCAATTTCTGCTTCTGCCAAAGCAGTCTCACAGCTGGGGCACCAATATACAGGCTTTAGACCTTTATAGATATACCCCTTCTTTGCCATTTCACCAAATACTTCTATCTGTTTAGCTTCATACTCCGGATTCAAGGTAAGATAAGGATTATCCCAATCTCCCCTTACTCCCAATCTTTTGAATTGAGCTTTTTGCTTTTCAATCTGAGAAAAAGCAAAATCCCTACACACTTTTCTAAATTCTGTAGGACTTACTTCATGCCTTTTTATACCTAAAGTTTTTATAGCTTGCTGTTCAATAGGAAGACCGTGTGTATCCCATCCTGGCACATAAGGAGCATCATAACCCCTCATTGTTTTGTATTTCACTATAATGTCTTTTAATACCTTATTCATAGCAGTTCCAATGTGTATATCTCCATTAGCATAAGGCGGCCCATCGTGTAAAATATATTTTTCCTTGCCTTTATTTTTTTCCAATGTTTTATGATAAATATCCATTTCTTCCCATCTTTTTAATATCTCTGGCTCTCGTGTTGGCAAATTAGCCTTCATAGGAAAATCTGTCCTCGGCAAATTAAGTGTCTTGTTGTAATCCACTGAACATTACCTCCTCTTCAAATATTATCTTTCAAACTAAAAATAAAACTTCTCGTCAGGGACGAGAAGTTCGCGGTACCACCCTACTTATTAAGACAAAGAAAAACTTTGCCTTAATCTCTCATTTAAGATAACGGGAAACCCGGCACAGCTTACTGTAGTTCAGCCTGCAGCTCCGAGGTGATTTTCAGTAGAAACGAACTTATTGGCTCGCACCTACCGCCAACTCTCTGGAAGTCGCTTCTACTTACTCGTCCTCATCATAGCTTTTAACAATATTTTTTACACAATTATATAATACCACAAGTTTTTCGTCAATAGTATGCATATCTCATGCAGTCAGAGCAGATTTCACTTTTACACCAGGAAGACTTCCAAGTTTACCAGTAAGAGCCCCTATTTCATCCGTTGTACCATCAACTATTAAAGCGATAACCGATACTCCCCTATCTTTATAAGGTATACCCATTCTCCCTACAATAATGTGGCCGTACTCACTCAATATGTGATTTACCCTATCTGCCACATTTTCTCTATTTTGAATCAATATTCCAACAACCCCTAATCTATTCTGCATCCTTCTCCTCATCCTCATCTGGAATCAATTCTTTCTCATCTATTGAAAGTATTGATTCCAACTGGGCTTCTAAAAGAGATTTAAATTTCGCTTTAAAAACATTTAATTGCTTGCGATATCTTTCTAACTCCATTCTTATTCTTACAACTTCTTGATTTGCCTTCTCTAATATTTTTTCTGCATTTTGTTGTGCATTTTGTATGATAAGTTGTGCTTCTTTTTCTGCATTTCTTTTCAATTCCTCTGCAGTATTTTGAGCAACAATCAAAGTATTGTTTAAAGTGTTCTCCATATTTATGTAGCTTTGAAGTTTTTCATTCATTATATTAATTCTATCTTTTAACTCCGCATTTTCTTTGTATAACATCTCATAGTCTTCCATAATTTTATCCAAAAACTCGTCCACTTCCTCTTCATTATAACCCCTAAAAGACCGCCTAAATTCTTTATTATGTATATCCATAGGCGTCAGCATAATATATATTTACCTCCTTTTCTTTTGTAACATTATATAAACCTTAGAATATGTACAGAAACGCGACCTTTTTTTGTATTACCTCTCACTTCTTCTAATCTAATTCTTCCAAAACCACGTAAAGAAATTACATCTCCCTCTTTTACTTCTGAAGAAGGGTCCTCTGTATACTCCCAATTTATTTGAAGAAGACCGGACTTTATAAGTTCTGAAGCCTTCGTCCTTGATATACCAAAACCTGCAGCTGCCACACTGTCAACCCGTAGTGAGGCTACGGTAGAAAAAATGTCCTTATATTTTATTTCAGGTTCTATCACATCTTTCAAGTCAATTGAATTAACTCTTACCTTCTCTTTCCCGACTTTAAAAAGGTTCATAAGTACATAACTTTCCACATCTTTATGTAACAATATGTCACATTTATCCTCTTTTACAATTATATCGCCTATTTTTTGTCTTTTTATCCCTAACCCTAAAAGTGAACCCAACACATCTCTATGAGATAGCTTAGAAAAATTGCCTTCAATTCTTACAGCGCAAATAGGGGTATCTTCCGGCTGTAAAAAATCGGGGTAAATAATTGCTATCTTTCTTTCTGCTAAAGGATATCCTCCATCTAGATTATAGTTTATATCTTGCTGTCGATACTTTAATATAGTTTTTTCAAAAATTTTTTGTTCAGAGAGGCTTAAAAAGTCTGTATATTTTACTCTTTTAGATTTTAAAACGCCTTTAATTATGTCTTCAAATCGGGATACAGTAAATTCCTTGTCCATCATATATACCTCATCAGTAATAATACTAATTTAAAAGCTAAAGGACGAACTAAATACTGAATCACCAAAATCGCCAAAACCGGCGAAAAATCTATCATTAAATTTCTTCCAATAGAAGACCTAAATTGTAATGTCCTAAAAGGCTCAAGTATTGGTTCTGTCGTTACGATCACAAAACGAGAAAGTGGATTTGACATATTCTCCATTCTTAGCAAAGATAAAATAACCCTTATCAATATAAGCCAATTTATAACTTCAAAAAAATAATCTAATGCTGTTAAAATTGCAAAATTTACAGGCAAAATCATTTCCTCCTTATCAATTTAGATTGTATAAAGAATTTACTTCATCTTTTATATCCCCTGTAATGTCAAAATTCTCAGGCGCAACTAAAAATATATAGCCAGATATCTTCTTTATCTCTCCATTAAGAGCATAGGCTGCACCGCTTAAAAAATCCACTACTCTTTGAGCTTCATTTTTGTCCATCTTTTGTAAATCTACAATCACCGGTTTTTTATTTTTTAATTCATTGCATATATTCATCACTTGTTCAAACTTTTCTGGCTTTAAAATCAAAACTTTTACTTGGGTCTGTGTATGAATATTGACAATTTTAGGCTTTCTATCGTAAGGTATGACAGGTTGTAAAGAGTCTACTTCTTCTTTCTCTTCTTCTGGCTCATCGATACCAAAGAAACTCATTAATTTATCAATCATTTTTGAAGACATTAATTATCCCTCCACATTATATTGTCTTTGCCCAAAAATAGAAGTGCCAATTCTAACAATATTCGCCCCTTCTTCAACTGCTACCCAATAGTCATTGGACATGCCCATTGACAAAAATTCTACTTGTACATTATGTTGCTTAATTTCTTTTAGCTCTTCAAATAATTCTTTCATCTTTCTAAAATAGGGCCTTACCTCTTCCGGTGGAAGGTAAGGAGCTATTGTCATAAGCCCTCTAATTCTTATATTATCATATTTTTCCATTTCTTTAACAAAATTATGCATTTCTTCAGGAGGAATTCCGTATTTATTTTCCTCTCCACCAATATTGATTTCCACCAAACAATCTATTATGAGACTCTTTTGTTTAGCCCTTTTGTCTATTTCTTCTGCCAATTTAATACTATCTAAAGAATGTATCAACTTAACTTTGTCAATAATGTATTTCACTTTGTTTGTCTGTAAATGTCCTATAAAGTGAAATTCTACCTCATTTTTTAAATAAGGATACTTTTCATTTAACTCTTGAACCTTATTCTCACCTATGTCAGTTATTCCACAAGCAATAGCCTCTTTTATAGTTTCAACACCGAAAGTTTTAGTAGCTGCCACAATTAATATTTCCTCCGGATTTCTATTTACCTTTAATGCATGCTCTTTTATGTTTTCTTTTATCTTTCTTATATTTTCACATATAGTCGTATTTATCCCCCCTTATTTGCTCAAGTAATCCTCTCCATTTACCGCTATTTCGTCATACACTTTTAATCCAGATGTTTTATCAACGCTTTCTACAATCGCATATTTGCCATCTGTAGCCTTTATTACTACTTCTTTAAAAGTAGGAACTTTGCCATTTTTTATTACAAAAACTCCTTCTTTTCCTTCTTTTTGTACAATAGAAGAAAGAGGTATTTTAAGTCCATTGTACTCTTTAACTTTAACTTTTACATTTATTTTAGAAGTTTTATAAAAGTTGGGATATTCATCTATCATCTCAATTATTCCTATATATAATTTATCGTCACCTTTATAGGTTTTTATAACTTTTCCCCGCAATTCACCACCATAATTATCAATCAAAATTTTCACATTACTATCTTCTTTTAATAAGTCCTGTTGTTTTTCATTTAAAACCAACGCTAAATACCACTCCAAATTATCCACTATTTTTACAAAAGGGTAATCTCCTTTTACTTCTGTACTAATTTCTTTGGATTGAAAGTTTAAATTTTCAAGTTGTGTCGGATTTAAATTGAACATATCTTTTTCATGTAGAATACTTTCACTGCCATCGAAATAGTAACTTACAATTCCTGACTCTGGTGAATTTACAGTAATCACATTTTTTTCTACATATTTTTCTAAATACTCCTTTTGCTCTTTTAAGTTTTCAATTCTTTGGAGCATTATTGGCCCTTTACTTAAAATTTCTTCTTTTTTGGCTTTTAAGTCTTCAATCCTTTTTTGTATTTTATCTGCACCAGGGCTATTTTGCTGTATCGCATTTTGATAATTTTGCTCTTCTTTCTTTATTATGTCGTCTAATTTTTGAACATCTGAATAAAAAGGTATATTAGTATCCTGATTTTTTAGTTCTCTGTTTACCTCATCTAATTGATGTAGTTTTTCCTCATCGAAATCAGCAGAATAAACTTGCACAATAGGAGTACCTTTGGGAACTTTTTCTCCACTTGGTACAAGTTTTTTTATTTTACCATCAAAAGGAGCATTTATCATTATTTCATTTTTTATAACATATCCTTGGGCATTAAAGGCTATTAAAATACTTCCATAAGTCACTACTGTAGTTTTATTTTTGTTTGCAAAAGTCGTTATCCCTACTTTACTTATGTAAACTATCACCAATAATATAACTATAATTTTAGCTAACCTTTTCACATCTCTCACCTATCAATATATTCTATATAAATGCCGATTTTCCTTCTACAAATTTATGCATATATTCATTTTATCACAGTTTTCGATATTTTTATAGACAAAATAAGGAGATGGTGAATTGCCCATCCCCTTATTTTTTATTCTACCGGTTCTAATCTCGCAGTAAAATGCCTCAATATTGGCGGCTCATAAGTAAATCTATATCCTTTTATTTTATCTCTTCTTGCATAAACTCTTTTTACAGCCTCTGCTATAACATCCATATGGCTGTTAGTGTAAACTCTCCTTGGAATTGTAAGGCGCACAAATTTATTTATCGCTCTAGTTACAATTATACTGTTTTACTTAAAATTTCTTAACTGTTGATACCTCCTATTTTTATTTCCCCAGCTTGTAATCGTTTAATAATTCTTTAAAAAAAAAAGAAAATTTTATTTATGTGCTACAACTTCTATTTCTATAAGCGCACCCTTAGGAAGACTTTTTACTTCAACTAAGGAACGGGCAGGTGGATTGTCTTTAAAATACCTTCCATAAATTTCGTTAATTTTAGCAAAATCCCCCATGTTAGTGACAAATACAGTTGTCTTTATAACATTGTTAAGGTCCATTCCGGCAGCTTTTAAAATCGCTTTTATATTCTCTAAAACCCTTTCCGTCTGCGCTTCAATACCTCCTTCTACAAGTTCTCCTGTAGCAGGATCAATTGCTATTTGCCCTGATGTGTACAAAAAGCCGTCTATCATGATAGCTTGCGAATATGGTCCAATAGCCTTTGGCGCAGCATCGGTGTTTATTATGGTTTTCATTTATTTTCATCCTTTCAGTAAAAGTGTTATACAATATGTAAAATCTGAATACATAGAATATTATATCATTAATATTTATGGCTTATCAATATTTTTTTAATGATTATAAAATTTTTTGCACTCCTTTGTTGTCAAAAATTTTAATATTAAACCCAGTGAAAAATAACGTAATATTGAAATAAAAAGAGAAAAATCTCATTTACCTTGTGTTTTTTTATGTTTTGGGCAAAAAATTGTGGATAAACTTAATTATTTAATTTTGACTTTCTTTGACCTTTATAATATTAATTAAAGTAGAAATACAATTTAGTATGTGCAGGAGGTGGTAAGTATGGTATTAAGGAGTGGTTTTCTCCCTTAATCGTACTTCCCATCTCTGCACTTCCCAAAAAATACATTGAAAAAGGAGAGGTGAGAAGTCCGCCTCTCCTTTTTTCATTTTTTAAAAAATTCTATAATGGTGGGTAATAACACCCTATTTAAAAAAATAGAGCACTTGTTCTAAATACCTGTTATATTATAATTGTTCAAATACTAAAAACACTCAAAAGGCCAGAATAAGTGCATAACAATTATATCACAAAACTTTTAAAAGCTGAAGATATAATCAAAATGTCATAACAAAAGTTAAAGTATCAAAGAGGGAGGCATATGGATATAGGAATTTTGAACGATTTAGAAAGAGGATACCTTATTGTGTGTAAAAAGGGTAACAAGGGAATATAAAAGCAAATACTGGATAGCCTCTGTATCAAATGAGGTCTAGAGTATAATGAAGTTATTTACATTTAATGTAAAATTGCTAATAATTACATTATGTTCTGATCTAAAAAGCAAGGGCAGGCATTCAGAAAACACCTACCCCACCTCTTGACAAAGAATTTTGATGGTGTAAAGAGAGAAAGTGTCTACAAAATGTCAAAGGAACAAAGAAAATATAATAAAATATAATGAAAAATACAAACAAAAAAGACTCAGGAGATAAAGAGAACAGAGAAGCTGTAAGAGAAGTCAGCAGAAACTTGTGCCACAATTGCGAAAATGTCACTATATCTCATTATTTGCCGTAAAGTTGCACTACATATACTGCCAAATACAAAAGGTGCACGTCTGCGAAAATAAGCAGAGGTGCGCCTTTTGATTCGGATTTTTGATTTAAACATAGCGAAAATGAAAAAATCCGTACCACTTTAACTGATTTATACGTACTACTTTCAACTCTTTGATTTTTTCATTCTTTTGGTATTATTTCTGATATTTTTTGTTCAAATTTTCCTCTGAATATTTCTTCTTTCATCATTAAGTGTGAATCTAAATCATGAAAATTAAACGCACCTGTTCCAAGTGCAAAATGCACACTTTGATTTATTCCAACACTTGACTCCGACATGCAACCTATCATAAGCTGTAAATTTGCAGCTTTAGCCATCTCAACAATTGCTAAAGCATCTGAAATACCCGACTTCATAAGTTTTATATTTATGTAGTCTACTGCTTCTTCTTTTATAAGCCTAAGTACATCACATTTAGTACGTGCACTTTCATCTGCTGCTACAGGAAATGGAGAATTAAACCTAACAAATTTTAAGCCATCTATATCATTTGCTAGAACAGGTTGTTCAAATACTGATACGTCAATTCCCATATTATATACCTTTTTAATAAATTCAACTGCTTGCTTATGAGTATATCCCATATTTGCATCAACAATATATTTTGCTCCTTTTGTTACCTCAAAAATTGATTCCATAACTTCAATATCTTCTGCTAAGTTTTCACCAACCTTGATTTTTATAACCCTAAAGCCCTTATTATATATAGATTTTGCTTCCTCTATACGATTCTTAAAACTATCTATTCCTACTGTTTTATCCGTTTCAATTTTATCCTTTGCACCACCTAATATCTGATAAACAGGAATTCCTATTTCTTCTGAAAAAGCATCAAGCACTGCATATTGAACAGCTGCCTTTAAACTTGGAGTTGCAAACATCTTATCCGTAATATCAAAAATTTTTCTATAGTTTTTCACGTCTATTCCTGTGATTGTTTCCTTTACAAAATTTTCAAATTGTAATAAAGCTTCTACTCTTTCTCCATTAACTCTAAATGAAGGCGATGCTTCTCCATACCCTTTTGCACCACTATCAAGGGTTACTTCTACCTCAATGTTTGTTGCCTCTGATGAAATGCTCCCAACGATATGAAATGGTTTATAGAAATTGTACCTTTTAAGTGTAAATTTTATATCCACTATTTTTCCCATTTTCTCTACCTCCGTATTTTTTTAAAATCTAATACTTGAATCTCATATTTAAAATCATAAATATTTTTATACTCTGTTTCTGCTTCACCAACCTGATTATCATAAGGATCATTACGCCAGAATACTTTCTTAGGTGCAAAGTCTTTCATAAAATCAGAATTTGCCACCATTCTAAATGCATCAAGATTACCAAAATAGAATTCTCTTAATTCTTGATTGTTTTTATAGCGCCCACCAAAAGATAGGTCGGCAGGAAGCCATCCATAAGGTGGTATAAAGAATAATGCCCAATCATGCGGTGACGCTAGGAATGGGGTTATATACCAGCCTGATTGCCATCTGGCAGGAATACCTACAATCCTGCAAAGGGTTATAAAGAGGAGCGCCTGAAATCCACAGTCTCCTTTTAAATTACATGCAACAAACTCAGGAATATTTTCATATAATGCATAAGGATGTACATAAGAGTAGTTAACATTTAAGGTTATCCAATCATATATCTTCTTTGCTTTTAGATAGGGGTTTTTCTCATCTCCTACTATTTCTTTAGCAAGTTTCTTTAAATATGGTGTAAAAATTATATGAGGCGGCTCCTCTGATAAAAAGTCATAATTATTTATTTCTTCGGTATTTGCTGGAACAACTGTGTTTACCCATTCTTTTATAACATATTCGAATTCTACAAAATATTCATTTTCTTTTTTACCTTCAAAATAGATTGTTCTTTGAGGGATATCGGAAGATGCTAAAAAATACTTTTCATGACTTGCTGAAACAAGTTTTACATCTTTCTGCTGAAATTCTTCTTTTGGAAATGGTAACCAAACTTTCACTTTCTCTTCCTCGATGTCTTCTACAATTTTTAGAGAAATTTTAGCACGAACCTTATATTCTTTCGGCTTATCACCATTCAGAAGTTCTCGTAACCTATTGTCATTAAGATTTCGTGACTCTTCTCTACTTTTGTCTTTTTTCATCCTTTTCTGGTAATCCGGAATCGCATAAGTAATATTCTGAACAAATCTTTCCTCATACATTCTTTTTCCATCAACCATAATGTAATCCAAAAATCCTTTATCAAGTAAAGTATAAAATTCTTCATTTGTAAAATTATTTATAAGCTCTCTTGCTTTGTTAATAGCTGTCTCCTCATTATAAGGATAATTCTTTAAAAGTCTTTTTACTCGCTCCTTTTCAAAAATTAATCTCATTCTAAGCTCATTTGGAAGTCTTCTTTCAAGCCATCTTTCAATGAGATGATTTGCTTGGTCAAAATTTCCTAAATATTCTTCACGAACAATTTCCTCTGGAAGCTTAACATTCATAAATTCCACGTTCTTTTTCCCCCTTTTTTATTTTAACATTTCGGTTTTTGCAGAACCCCAAAACCCTCATAAATTCAGGAGTTCTGCTATATATTTTCAAAGGAATTCCCACGCTTTTGTAGAATTCCTATATATGACAAACACAAAAACGAAACGGAGGAAATCCTATGAAAAACAAAGCTAAACAATTATCTCTTGATATTGTTACTAATGGCTTGGGTGTTTAAAGCCTACCAGCTTTTATGATAATGATTCTTTCTGCTATTGAAAAATCCAGTGTAAATGTCCATTTCAATTTCCTGATTGTAAGATCGGAAACTACTTTCTTCCTTCACATAAATTCTGGTGCCGTTTATCTTCATCAATACTTTAGAACCTCTGCGAGTAATTCCAGCTGAAAGGCCATCAATTAATCTGAAAAATCTGTACATTGGCAATAGAACCTCAGGGAAGTCGGACGGCAGTTCGTTTTCAAGATGATGATGATACTTTATCAAATAATACACCTTATCGTCTATATTATATAACGCCTTGCTTAAATCAGCGCTTCGAAATGCATGAAAATAACCCTTTTCAAACACTTCTTTCGGATTTACTATATCTCCTATCTTCAACTCCGGCTGTACTTTCCCAATATCATGCAGAATAGCTGCCTCTACAAGTGCATTCTTATCCATCCCCGGCAATTCCATCAGACCTTGTCTAAAAGCATCTGCAATTAATTTAAGCATGTTTACGACGTGCCTGAAACCACCATTTCTGATTACACCGGTTATCTTCACCATGCCTGTACTTTCGTCGTACTCATCCATATACTCTGGAACAGATTTCAGCCGTGCCTCTATACGCTGGTCAGGAAGCATGATCGAAAATGCCGTTTCCACTTCATTTTGACTACTTCTCAATTTTTGCATCATATTGTATTCCGCTGTTATATCAGTAAATGTAACTAAAAAGTTATTTGTCTCCCCTAAAATATTCGTACTCATCCTATAAAAGGAAATAATATTTATGTCCACATAGCCCTATCACCAGACAAGTATTCATCTTAGGTTAGTTTTTAGCTTGTATGTATGATAATTTTTATTGTAGATGACTCAACCTTTTTATCTGTTAAATTCATACAATGTATATAGATCTAACCTTGTATTTTTGTTTATAATACCCGCTTTCTAAACTTTTTTGCTTTTTTGATATTATTAAGCTTCTTATTCTTACATTCGCCTTTATTATACCATATCAGAATGTTTTGCAATATAGCAATAAAAAAATATACCCACATGTGTAAATAAGAGTAGCAAGGCAATATAAAAGCAAATACTGGATAGCCTCTGTATCAAATGAGGGCTAGAGTATAATGAAGTTATTTACATTTAATGTATAAAGTTGCTAATAATGACATTATGTTCTGATCTAAAAAGTAAGGGCAGGCATTCAGAAAATACCTACCCCAACTCTTGACAAAAAACCTATAAAAACTTCAACACCAAAGATTTTGGGTGCTTTATTGTGACATATTAAATTAAGAATAACGACAAAATGAAAACTGTGATTATTGCTACTATTCCCATTATTAGGGTTGCAACAGTTTGAGTCTTGTATGCAGTTTTAACATCTATCCCACCAAACTGAGAAACAACCCAAAAATAACTATCGTTTGCATGGCTAACGGTCATAGCACCTGCACCTATTGCCGCAACCACAAGGGCCTTTGCAATATCTGAAGTAAATCCTAAAGATGGTAGTAGCGGAAGCATTAATGCTGATGTCGTTATAAGGGAAACGGTCGAAGAACCTTGTGCAGTTTTAATTGCTGCTGCAATAATGAATGGCAAAAACATACCAAGATTTAATCCCGACAAAGTTTGTCCGAGATAATCACCTACTCCTATTTCTTTAATGACATTACCTAATGAACCACCTGCTCCAGTTATAATTAATATTGTTGCAGAATCCTTTATTGCTTCGACAATCCAGGAATTTAATGTTTCAGAACTTAAATTTGGTAAAAGCAAAAATGCAAAGAACATACCTATTAAAAGTGCATTTACAGGTGTTCCTAAAAATACAAATAGTTTATCAAAAAAGCCCTCTCCAAATGGTTCACCTGGGAACTTTGCGATTGAGCCAAGTGCCATTAAAATTATGGGAACAACAATTGGGGCAAATGATTTCCAAGCATCTGGAAGTTTGCCGTACTTTTTTAAAACTTCCTCATAGCTTATGCTTTCATCAATATTAGCTTGATATTTTGAAGCAACTTTATTAGCAAATATATTACCTGCTATCATTGCTGGTATCGCTACCAGAAGTCCTATTAAGATAACCAGTAAAAGATTATTAAGTTGAAGATTAGAAGCAGCCGCAATTGGACCTGGAGTCGGCGGAACTAAAACGTGTGTTGCATAAAGTCCTGTTGAAAGTGCTATAGACATTGCAACAAGAGATGTTTTAGTTTTCTTTGCTAAAGCTTTGTTCAATGAAGAAAGAATTATAAATCCACTATCACAGAAAACAGGTATAGAGACAATGTAACCTATGATACTCATTGCTATTGTAGGTCGCTTTTCTCCTACAAACTTAATAATTGCCTCAGCCATTTTGATTGCAGCACCTGATTTTTCAAGAATGGTTCCTATGATAACACCAGCTATTATTACTATTCCTATGCTTGTGAGGGTGTTGCCAAAGCCTTGAGTAATTATCCCTGCAATTTTATCGGATGGCATAAATGCTGCAAAAGCTAAAAAATATGATGCGAAAATAAGGGCTAAGAATGGATGAAGTTTAAATTTTGCTGTTGCAATTACGATAAAAAGTATAGTCAAGAATAGAATAAAAACTAAATATGGACCTGACATTAAAACCCCTCCTTTATTTTTTAAGCCTTTATGGCTTTGATTAACCTAAAAATTCTCTCAGCAGATTTTTCTAACAATGTTGGTGCGTTTTTTATGGCATCTTCAAGGGACATTGGCTTTTCCATAGTTGAAAAAACGCTGCTAACTCCAATCTCATAAAGTTTTTCTATATCTTCAACCGTTCCTGCTATTACAATAAGCGGTTTATTATGCTTTTTGCACAATTTAGCTATTCCTGAAATTGTTTTCCCAAATGCTGTTTGAAAATCTATTTTCCCTTCACCGGAAATTACTATATCAGCTTCTTTTATTTTTTCTTCAAGTTTTAATGTTTCAGTTATTATTTCTATACCACTTTTTAACTGCGCATTTAAAAATGCCATAAGTCCTGCGCCTAAGCCACCTGCAGCTCCTGAGCCTGGAACATCTATTATTTTTTTATTAAAATACTTTTCTAAAAGTTTACCATAATGTTCAAGGTTTTTATCTAAAACTTCTACCATCTCCTTTGTAGCACCCTTTTGGGGACCGTAAACTCTTGATGCGCCATTTTCTCCAATTAAAGGATTTGCTACGTCGCAGGCTACGATAAACTCACATTCCTTTAGTCTATCATCAAGGTTTGAAGTATCTATTGAGTAAATTTTTGAAAGTTCCCCACCTCCAAGACCTATTTCTATGCCATCTTTATCATAAAATTTAACTCCTAACGCTGATGCCATGCCAGCACCACCATCGTTTGTTGCACTTCCACCTATTGCTATAATGAATTTTCTGCAACCTCTATCTAAAGCATCTTTTATAAGCTGACCGGTTCCATACGTTGTTGTAATCATGGGGTTTCTCTCATAATCCTTCAAAAGATAAAGTCCTGAGGCAGCAGCCATTTCTATAACTGCTGTTTTGCCATCACCTAATATTCCATAAAAACTTTCAATATCTCTAAATAAAGGATCTTTTACATTTGTTTTTATTATTTTCCCTCCAGTTGCATCAACTAATGATTCAACAGTTCCTTCGCCACCATCTGCCATAGGGACTTTCTCGATAACGGCTTTTGGGAAAACCTTTAAAATTCCTTTTTCTATGCTATCTGCAACCTCAAATGCAGATAAACTTCCTCTAAACTTATCGGGAGCTATAAGAATTTTCATAACATCACCACCATTTTATTTTTATCATAAAAAGTAACTTCATTTACCTTCAAGTGAAATTAGCGCTGCTCCAAGCGCTCCAATAATCTGTGGTTCAAATGGGATTACAAGTTTTTCACCGAGCCTGCTTTCGATGGCATAAACTACTCCCTGATTTTTGGCAACGCCCCCTGTCATCATGTATTTTCCTTTTCTTCCTATTCTGTCGACCAGGGAAACTGCTTTTGAAGCAACGGCTTTATTGAGGGCATGTATTATATCCCTCTGGTCCTTATTTTGGGCAATAAGAGATATTACTTCCGATTCTGCAAATACAGTGCACATACTGGTAATCGTGATATTTTCTTTTACTTCCTTATGGACTTTTGCCATTTCTTCTATTGAAATCCCTAACGTTCTCGCCATTACTTCAAGAAACCGGCCTGTCCCTGCTGAACATTTGTCATTCATTACAAAATCAATGACATTGCCGCTGTCATCTAACCTTATCACTTTGCTATCCTGTCCACCTATATCTATAACAGTTCTAATAGCATTGTCTACAAAAAACGCGCCCTTTCCGTGACAGGTAATTTCAGTTACAATTCTATCTGCAAAGGGAATGCTTACTCTTCCATACCCTGTTGCTACTATTGATGTAATATCCTTTTTTTGAAGTCCTGCACTGTTTAAAGCAATTTCAAAAGCTTTAAAAGCACTTTCTAGAGCTTTAGGACCTGTTGGAATAATAGAATATGATATTATGTTTTTGTTTTCGTCGATTATGACTACATTTGTAGAAGTAGAGCCACTATCCACTCCTACAAAATATCCCTTCTTGGCTCTCTGTTTTTCCATCTTTTTTATACCGGTTGATTCCAAAAAGGCATCTATTCTTGTTAAAATCTGGCCGCTATTTGAATCGTTATAGTCAGTTTCAATTTTTAAAAGTGGGACGTCTGCTTTGCTTTTGAGTTCAGCATACTCATAGGAATAAAAATCACAGAACTTTATGGTGTTGTATATTATCCCCTTGAATTCTTTATTGATTAACTTGCTTCGATCTTCTGCCATTCTCATACAGGGTGTTAAATTGAGAAGCGATTCCGCATAGCTTTTTAATAAATTATCTTTTGCTTCAATATTGAATACTCTTTCTTCACCTGTGCAGGTAAAATTTATTATATTTGCTGTACAAGAATTTATGATTTTTTCTATAACATCATCTTTAAGCCTCGCACCTAATATAGCAATGCTTTCAGTGGATTCCTTTTCTTTATTAAAAGACTTGCTTTCTAGAATTTTTAGCAAATTCTCTTCAGCAAAATTCTTGTTTTTAAAGGCCTGATACGCTTCTATAAATTCAATTATTTCATTGTAAAAAAGATCTATTACGAGAGGATCTTTTTTTCTGGGCAGGTCTAGAAGATAGATAAATTTTACTTTACCTTTTAATACATCATAAAGTCTTTTTATACTATCACAACAGGCAGTTAATACAACCTCTTCAATATTATTTTCAATTATATTTTCCAAAACCCCTTTTGCAAAACTGCACATATTTGAGTGAATCAGGGCCTCAGCATGTTCATGAGATTTATATCCTGACTCAAGTCTTACCGGTTCTTCTCCAAAGGCTTCGATTATTTCTACAGGCGTGTATTTGCAAATGTACCCTATCAATTTTTCACCTCCAGAAAGATTGCTAAAGCATTTCAAGAAAAGCTTCGAGCCTCGTCCTATTCTGCCCCTCTTGATTATTTCTTTTGTCTACACAATCCCCATCTAAATAAAGAAATGGAATACCCACTTCTGAAGCAAGATTTTTAATTATAAACGTTCCACCCATGGACTGTTTACAGCCCAAATGACAAAACTGTATAATGCCGTCCGGTTTTATTTTTTCTATCAGTTCTTTGATTCTTGCAACTTTCCTATTTATTTCACCATTAAAAGAGTTTAAGATAAGCTTTTCAGCGATTCCCTTGAAGGGGTCGTTTTCATCAATTTCATCAAGAAAATCATAATTTAAGTCACTACCAGCAATGTAAAATTTATCGCTGAAGTTAAAGTAATCTTTAAAATTTTTCTCAAATATAGGAAGAAGGTGTATAAAAAATATGCTTTTTCCACTTCTTTCAGGAGCTCTTTTTATATCCTCCACTAACATCTCATAAAAATGTAATACTTCCTTGCTTCCAATGAATACATGGGATGTGAAAAGCATATACATTTCAAAAGTCATGGTAGGTATAAATCTTTTTTTCCCTGCATAATTTAAATACTCTTTCATAAGTACTCTTGTTTTATTTTCCGTTTTTACAACTTCCCTCAATTTATCAATATCAAGCTTTCTATTAAAAACTTCCTCAAGCTTTTCCGCCACTTCTAAAAGCTGTTTTTTTACATACACTACGGAGTCTTTAGAATATTTGTAGGGAATATCAATAATGTACAGTGGAACCCCGTGTTTTTTTGAAAGATACTTGAAAGTAGGTATATTCGCATCGCATATCATGGAAGTAGTCATCATAAATTTAGGTTTTTTGAGGATATTAAGTTCACTGGCTCCTATGAAAGTTTTATGATAACTGCATAAAGTATTTGACATGCCTCTCGATTCGGCAGTATCAACAAGATAATCTTCGATGAAGAAGCCTGACATGAAAGAAGAATATGCTTCAATAAATAAGGGTTTTATGTCCATAGCAATCAAAAATTCAGAGGGTGCAAAGAGGTTTACCCAAGCAGAATTTTGAGGATTTGCTAAAGAATCTTTTATGCTTTTTATAGAGTATTTATTTAGGTAATGAAGAGATTTGGGAATCCTTTTGTCTTTGAAAAAGCTCACATAATAGTAAGCAGAGGTAAGACCAAAATTTATTAGCTTATTTACTTTTTCCGGTCTATCCATATTATCTTTTATAATATTGGTATAAATCTTTACTGTATCCATTTTATCACTACCCCATAAACTAACCTTCCTCACAGAAGTGGTTTTTATCCAGTTGATATTTATTTCTCATCTCCTAGATAATTTGTTTTGCCCTTTCCCTAAGCATTCTTTCTTCTTCATTTTCAGGCTCAGGTAAGGTAACATTATGCGGCGCTGGTCTTCCATTCTCATCTACATGAATAAAAGTAGCAAAGCCTAAGATGCGCAATACTTATTTCGTTCATCATTTTAGCCTCCTTTAAATTAATTCTATTCATTGGCAAAAGAATGCAAAATCCTTTAATTTAATATTATCACAGTTTTTAAGTTTAGCCAAACCCGTTTTATGAGAGTCCGTGTCAAGTTTTCGTAGGTAAATTTTTTTAAAAATTTTTTGCCTAACTTACCTCACCACCAATACGTAATTCACTTTACTGAATATAAAATATGTTCTATTTATGTTAAATTATTACTTCAGAAGCAAACACTAAACATCTCGCTTCTTTTATTAGCCTTTAAATGTAAAATACTGGTTATTAACTTCCTGCTTCAAACACTTATCGCTAGACCATTGGCTCGCGTTATCTCTTTTAAAAACATATTTTATCCAGGGTCTTCCTGCAAATGGCCCTTCTAAAATCGGCAGTGAAACTTTTAGCCATTCATCTATTTCTTCAGCTTTGTAATCTTTTCTTGCACTTATGTAAGCAAGTATCCACGGTTTATAAATACCATTCTTCAAAAAGCTGACCACTACTTTGCTTTTACAAGATACCCGGAGGAGGCACGAAAGCGCATTTATACCACAAGTGCAGTTGAAAGTGTTAATAGCTTGGTTGAAAAAGTGAGAATAAAATCTGGTGGATATTTTCAATCAGCTGATATTTTGGAACTCAATGGTTTATTTGCAGAGAGCATTTGAAGCAAACAAAATGGGAAAAGCCTGTTCCAGTGATAAAAGCTTACATTTACGAGATCATGCAGCTTTTCCAGTTACGTTACTATGCTCAGACACAAAATTCTTGACAAGTCTCTCTGCTCTTTGTAGCCTTATTATTATACCATCGCTTTCTATGTATAGCTTCTTTGTAACCTTCTCTCCTTTCGGTAACTTCCCATCTTCAAAAACTTCTTTCCTCTTTTCTTCACTGTACTTGTTTTAAATCTTTTCCTACTTCCTGCACTCCTTTCCAGATCGTCATCGGACTAATTCCAGGAAAAAGATAGCTTAATATTTCTGCTGCACGCCTAAAAGGCATTTCTGTATCTAATTTTACAGCTATTTCTCTTAACTTCGGTGTTATTTGTGAGCGGGATCTTAAACCTAATAATTCATTCAGTAAAAGCTTTGTCTCTCCTGTCTTTTTGTTTCTGTATAGACGCCTCCTGTATATAAATTCTCCAAAGGTACTAACAACCTGTTTCGCTCTAAATCCTACTACTTCCCATACTCCCTTTTCTCTTTCCTTCATGAGTTGTGTGTCTATTTCTTCTAAAGCCCATGCAAAAATTTGAGTGGATACCTTCTGCATGAAGTTGTGGATTCCTTCTTCAAGTTCATAAAAATCTTTACTTTCTTTAATTATTTTTATTAATCCATTTGCAAAAAGAAGGATTGCGCCCACTATGTGTCGAATATCTAACATATCAGACCTCACCTTCCTTTTGATTTTTGTTTTATTTCGTTTTTGGGGGTGAGGTCTTTTAACTACACCTATCCCCCTTTTTCCTGCTTCATTTCACCTACTTAAATTTTACACTGCCTTTTTAGTCTTAGGATAAATTAATTTGAGAAATTACATTTATCTACTTTTTTTGTTTAAGTTGTTATGCTATAAAATCTAAGGAACCCTTCTGCTGTAAAGGGTTCCTTAGATTTTATCAAAAGCAATATTTTCTCTCTGCGTTGCAATCCATCTTTCTGCTACTGGTGTTTTTTATTATCTTAACTTACTTACATTCTTTTATTAGCACTATATTCTGATTCCCATTTGGGCTGTGGTCCTCTTAGATAGGATATAAAAGCTGCAACCAAGCTTATTGCAAAAGATACCCCAAAAGTAGACCTTAAGCCCTTAATAAATTGAGCAACTGCTATCCCTTTTGCCCCAACTTGGGTTCCTACAAAAAGTGCTTGCATTGCTTGTGGATCTATGCTTGAAGAAATTATTCCCATAGCCAAAGCTATACTTATTACTGTTCCGGCATTGTTCATCATTGTCCTTACTCCTGCCGCTATTCCTCTTTTGTCAACCGGAACATTACTCATTATAGCATTGGTATTAGGAGATATAAATAGTCCGGAGCCAAAACCCATTATAGCCATCCACAGTATTAACTTTGTAATTGACGTTGTAGTATTTATTCCCATAAAACCTACAAGTCCTACTGCAGATATAAATAGCCCTATACTGCTTAACTCTCGTGACCCATACCTATCAGATAACCAACCGCTAATTGGAGAAACCACCATCATTGCAAGAGCAAATGGCGTCAATAAAATACCTGCAGTCAACGGATCCATTGCCTTAATACCCTGCAAATAAAAAATCAAAAGAAAAGTAACGGCTCCTCTTGCTATTCCGTTTAGAAGATTACTCGTATAGGCAAAAGCTAATATTCTCGTTTTAAAAAGATTCAAATCAAGCATTGGCTGGTCTACGGTATTTTCAATATAAACGAATAAAACAAACAAGGCTATTGCGACAACAAAGAGAGTAATAATGTGTGGATTTCCCCATCCTGCAAATCCTCCAAAAGACAGGGCAATTAAAAGTATTATCATAGCAACGGTAAATACTAAAGTACCAGCATAATCAAATTTTTGATGCTCAGGAAGAGCCTCTACTTCCCTAAGTTGTAGTGCTGCCCACAGCGTGCCAATAATCCCAAATGGCACATTGATGTAGAAGATGCTTCTCCAGCCAAATTTAAGCAAAAATCCTCCTAAAATAGGTCCTATGACATTTGCAATGCTTATAACCATGCTGTTTATACCTAAAGCTTTCCCTAATTCGTTTTTAGGAAAAGCGTCTGTTACAATCACTGTGCTATTAGCCATCATTAAGGCGCCACCAATAGATTGGATAATTCTAAACAAAAGCAATTGAATACCCGAATTTGACATTCCAGATAGTAAAGAACTGAGAGTAAATATCGCAAAACCTGTAACATATAATTTCTTTCTTCCAATCATATCTGCAATTCTCCCTATTGTCGGTACAAGTATTGTAATAGAAAGCATGTAACTCATGACAACCCACATGATTATAGTCATATCAGCATGTAAAGCTTTCATAATATCTGGCAAAGCAATTAAAAGCATACTCCCATTAAGAACAGAAAAAAGAGCACCTATTGTAGTGCATAAAAGCGCAATCCATTTGTATTCCATAGCAATATGCATCTCCTTTCATGTGACGATTCTTGGATATAATAATGCAGCGCACAATTGCAAAATAACAGTTATGAATATTATTATTAGCCAATCCAAGCCTGCATTTTGTATAGGACTATTTAATAAATATCCTCTTAAAAGTTCTACAATATAACTCAGAGGATTTATTTGTGCTACTATTTGCAGCCAATGAGGCATAATCTCAATAGGATAAATTGCATTACTGGCAAAGAAAAGAGGCATTGTTATTACCTGTCCTATGCCCATAAATCTTTCTCTGGTTTTGACTATAGCAGCAATAGCCATGGATAAAGAAGAAAAGATAATAGCCCCAAAAATTATAGTAATTACACTCATTAATATGTTAACAATGCTCCAATGTAATTTTATCCCTATTAACAAGGAAAGAAACAGTATAATCATTACTTGACTTATTGCCCTTACACCGGCTCCCAAAGCTTTTCCCGTAACAAATGCAAAGCGAGGTACTGGCAGTGCAATTAATTTTTGAAGAATTCCCTGGTCTTTGTCCCAAATAATACTAAGTCCATAAAAAATTGATATAAACATCATAGACTGTGCCAGAATCCCTGGAGTCATAAATGTCTGGTAATTAACATTTCCTGTCGGAATAGCACGTACTTTGGAAAAAGCCTGGCCAAAAACCAACAACCATAAAGCTGGTTGAACTGCGCGAGTAAAAAGTTCAGTGGGGTCATGGCGTAATTTTCTTATTTCCATCTCAGCAATAGTAAAGGAATTAGCCATATAGGCTATAAATTTTGATAGTATAGAAAAACTGTGTCGTCTTTCATTAGTCAAAGCGCTGAATGCGCCTTCTGACTTGTCGCAATTCATTGAAGTTTCCCCCGCTTTCCAGTCGATTGCCTGTAAAAAATGTAAAAACATCTTCTAAAGTAGCTTCTTTATTTCCAGTCATCACCTTTAATTCTTCAGGGGTTCCAAGTGCAGCTATCCTGCCTTTATTCATAATAGCTACCCTGTCACACATGGCTTCTGCTTCTTCCATATAATGGGTTGTTATTAAAATTGTAAGTCCCGTTTCTTTTTTAAGTGCTTCAAGAACTTCCCAAACGTTACGTCGTGCTACAGGATCAAGACCAACTGTCGGTTCATCAAGTATTAATAATTTGGGCCTGTGTATTAATGCCTGGCCGATTTCCAGTTTCCTAACCATACCACCAGAGTACTCTTTGACAATCCTGTTTGCTGCTTCACTTAAATTTAATATGTCAAGAATATGATTAATCCTTTCTTCTCTCTCTTTTTTAGGTAAGCGCAATAATTTTGCAACAATTAGAAGATTTTCATACCCTGTTAAAGTTGAATCGGCTGATAAGGCTTGCGGTACATATCCTATTAAATTTCGAATATAACCTCCATTTTTTATAACATTTATTCCCTCTATTTTGATTTCGCCTGATGTCGGAGGCAAAAGCGTAGTTATCATACGAATTGTAGTTGTTTTTCCTGCTCCATTAGGTCCCAATAAACCAAAAACTTCTCCTTCGTTTATGGTAAAACTTATACCTGCAACTGCTTCATACTTTCCAAAAAGCTTCCTTAGATTTTTAACTTCAACAGAAAAAGGCATATAAACACCTGCTTCCAAATTAAAATTTAGCAAGTCTCACATTCTTTCAATTGATTCCAAATTAACCTCAAATCCCTGTTTAGACGTTCTACGTCAAGTCCATCAATTTTTTTCAAAATATTTGCGAGTATTGATGTACGATATTGTAAGATCTCTTTTAATAGTTTATCACCTGCTTGGGTTAATTTAAGATAAACAAGCCTTCTGTCAGTTTCATCTCGCCATCTTTCAACGAGCCCATCACTTACAAGATTGTCAACAAGCCCTGTCAGAGTGCCAGGAGCCAGCAGCAACCTTCTTTGCAATTCTTTCATGGTTATTGGGTTGTCAGCCGACAACTTATTCATAACCCAAAACCTCGCCATTGTTATATTTTTTTCGTTGAGATAGCTTCGAGTATATAAATTTAATATGTGGTTTATCTCTCGTAAAAACATTTCTAAATTGTCTATATACCCTAGTTTCATCAATTTGCCTCCCTAATATTTTGGTTTCCAAATTATATTATAACATTATTTTTACAAAGTCAATAGGGTGTAAACATTTTATTATAAAAATGATAGATAAAGACATAAATAAATGCGTGAACAATGAGATAAGTATCCTTAAAAATAATAGACAAGAAGAAAACAGTGTGGTAATCTATAAAAAGAAAGTAAAAATCAATTTGGAGGGCGTTAAATGAGTAAAATTTTTGATATTGATAGAAATGATGAATGCATTTGTGGAAGTGGGAAAAAATATAAAAAATGCTGTCTTCCTAACATAGAAAAAATTGAGAAAACCCTCTTAAAAGAAATAGAAAAAGATGACGTATTTTTACCTTATGATTATGAATTTATACGAATATTAAGTGTAATGTATGGAATTAAGCTGGATAGTAAAAATGAAGCTGTAAATGTGGAAAAATTAAAAGTATTACTAATAGAATCATTGAGAGAAAGAAAACAACAACTAGAAGAACTTAATGAAGAAAATGAAGATGAAATAACCGAAGAATTATTTAGAAAAATTGTAAGTATATTCAGAAAAAATGAAGGGTTGAAAGACTTAAGGATCCCGGTTACTTTTATAATGAATGTAGATCTTGATAATGAGGAAGAAATGGAAAGAGTTTTAGATAAAATATCTAATACATCTTTTTTAGAAAACTATTTATTGAATTTAGCCTATTCTCTACGTACAGAAAAATTTACCGAAGAAGAAATGAAAAATATCTTTATCTGGCTTTCAATAGCAGTTATAGATAAAACTTATAAGATATTTACAACACCTATCTTAGAAGCAACGGAATTTGACCTTGTGGATGGAGAAGATGAATTAGAAAAAGTTATAAATGATGCAGAAAAATTACCTCATGACTTAGTGAAGGAGAAAGTGATGGAAATATTCTATAAATATCCTATATTTGCCGAATATTTAAGTGCCAATATGCTTATGGAAATGGAAGATGATTTAAATTATATTTTAGACCCTGAAATGGAAATTGAAATACCATTTTATGTATTTTATATATTTTATTTAAAGTTCCTTACAAAAGCTGCTGAATTCTTTAAAAAGAAAAACACAGAACAACAAGAACTTTTTGATTCTATATTTGATGAAGTGATAGATGAAATTTTTGATGAAGATATAGTTGCAGAAAAAGTGTATTTTTCTATATTAGACAAAATAGTAAAAATAGAAAAAACTACAAAAGATAATGACCTCAAAGAAAAGCTTCAAAACATATTAGAATTTTTAACTATACCAACAACATTCCAGATTAGTTTAATAAAGATAAGATTTGTTATATCCCTATCTAACTATGTTAATACTTTACCTCAAAGAATAGATGATAGCAATATGATTTTAGAAAATCTAGAACAGCTATTATCAAGAAAATTTTTTAATGAATATATAGCCTATTTAGAGTCAAAGGATTTTGAAGAAGTGCAATACTTAAAACAGCTTTACAATAAAATTGAAGAACAAAAAGCAATTATATATGATAATATGAATGCGATTGTAAATGCATTAAAAGGTTTTTGATTTTTGTTGTGTAGAAATGTTATGAATTTATAAATAAATCAAAAAGAATCAATATAAAGCTACTTTAAAGGCTTTTTAAAGTTTTAAGGTAGCTTATTTTTGTTAACATTTTAAATTTTATTATTCGATGAGATAATGGCTGACTGTGGCAAAACTTTTAAGCTTTTTCTTTTTAATTAAGGTTCTATAATAAATGTTGGGGTGGATAAAAAACATCTCATAAAAAAGTAGCGCACTTATTCTGAATGCCTGCTATAATAGAAAGTGGTTAAAACAATCTAACAAAAGGAGGCATCAGAATAAGTGC
>Ga0207430_10078_pt1 | contig 49949 bp, 43 predicted proteins | sample YelNatsi3bottle8_FD_187544 | JGI IMG/M metagenome (GOLD analysis project Ga0207430, IMG submission 187544) | Hot spring thermophilic microbial communities from Obsidian Pool, Yellowstone National Park, USA - site 3 bottle 8 (SPAdes) (version 2) | ecosystem: Environmental > Aquatic > Thermal...
GGTTATAAGAGTTTATCCCAAAGATATCTAATTGTACACAATTCCTAATGAACCGCCGTATACCGAACGGTACGTACGGTGGTGTGAGAGGACGCTGAATAAAATAATTATTCAGCTCCTACTCGATTTTATATGAAAAGTTAGTTTTTTGCTGTTTTTGTGCTGTTGACAGAGACATGTAAATTTGATATATTGAATAATAAATTATTTAGACAAATTAATAACTTTTTAAGAAAGTCCATATAATCCTGTGGATATGGCACGGGAGTTTCTACAAAGCAGCCGTAAACTGCTTTACTATGGGCGGAATTTGCCATTTGTTTTGGCCTGAGGAAATTCTGCCCTCAGGCCTTTAATTTATTCAAGTGTATAAACTGTAAAGTTTTGAAGTAATCTAATTATTTAGCAAAGATTTTATTTGCTAAGTGTGTTATAATAATACTAAAAGGGAGATGTAATCTATGGAGGAAAAGTTTGTTAAAGAAGGATTAACTTTTGATGATGTTCTTTTAATTCCTGCAAAATCTGAAGTCCTTCCTAAGGATGTAGATTTAAAAACAAAACTTACCAAGAAAATCACTTTAAATATTCCCTTAATGAGTGCAGGTATGGATACGGTTACAGAATCCAAACTTGCTATAGCTATAGCAAGGGAAGGCGGCATAGGAGTAATTCACAAAAACATGCCTATTGAAAGACAAGCATTAGAGGTTGACAAAGTTAAAAGGTCAGAGCATGGGGTAATAACAGATCCTTTCTATCTTTCTCCTGATCATACCATAAGAGATGCTGCAGAACTCATGGCAAGGTATAGAATATCGGGAGTACCTATCACTGTGGATTCAAAACTTGTAGGAATAATAACTAATCGTGATATAAGATTTGAAGATGATTTGGATAAACCTATAAGAGAAGTTATGACAAAAGACAATTTGGTAACTGCTCCTCCTGGAACCACTTTAGAGGAAGCAAGACAGATACTAAAAAAACATAAAATAGAAAAATTGCCTTTAGTGGATGAAAACAACGTTTTAAAAGGACTCATAACTATAAAGGACATAGAAAAGGCAATAGAATTTCCTAATGCTGCAAAAGATGGCAAGGGAAGGCTTTTAGTGGCTGCTGCTGTCGGTGTTGGAAAAGACATGATGGACAGAGTTAAAGCATTAGTAGAAGCGGGAGTAGATGCTATCGTAATAGACACAGCTCACGGCCATTCTAAGGGAGTTTTAGAGGCTGTCTCTAAGATAAAAGAGAAATACCCAGATTTACAACTAATAGCAGGGAATGTAGCTACGGCTGAGGCTACAAGAGATTTAATTGAAAGAGGGGCTGACTGCGTAAAAGTTGGCATTGGACCAGGGTCAATTTGCACTACGAGAGTGATCGCTGGAGTAGGAGTTCCCCAAATTACTGCTATTTATGATTGTGCTCAAGAAGCGGACAAGTATGGAATACCTATAATAGCAGATGGGGGAATAAAGTATTCAGGAGACATTGTAAAAGCCATTGCAGCAGGGGCTTCTGTGGTTATGCTGGGGAGTCTTTTTGCTGGAACGGAGGAAAGCCCTGGGGAAATTGAAATATATCAAGGTAGGAGTTATAAGGTATATAGAGGTATGGGTTCCTTAGGAGCAATGAAAGAGGGAAGTTCCGATAGGTATTTCCAAGAAGATGTTACTAAATTTGTACCAGAAGGAGTAGAAGGAAGGGTGCCCTATAAAGGGCCTTTAAAAGAAACAGTTTATCAATTGGTTGGCGGTTTGAGAGCAGGAATGGGATATTGTGGTGTTCACAATATTGAAGAATTGAGGACTAAAACAAAATTTGTGAAAATAACACAGGCGGGATTAACTGAAAGTCATCCTCATGATATAATTATTACAAAAGAAGCTCCTAATTATAATTTGAGATAAAAGAGGAGGATTTTAATGGGGATTAAACGTGAAGTAGTGCTTATTTTAGATTTTGGAGGGCAGTATACCCAATTAATTGCCAGAAGAATAAGAGAAGCAAATGTCTTTTGTGAAATTGTTCCTTACAATATTTCTCCAGAGGAAATACGAAAAAAAGAGCCAAAGGGAATTGTGCTTTCTGGAGGGCCAGCCAGTGTCTACGTACAAAATGCTCCTAAGTGTGATAAAGAAATTTTTGAATTGGGCTATCCTGTATTAGGGATATGTTATGGCGCACAGCTTATGACAGAGCTTTTAGGTGGAAAAGTGGCTCCAGCCCCTGTAAAGGAATATGGCAAGACAGAAATTGTATTAAACAATACTATTCCTTTGTTTAAAGGCATAGAAAGAGACACTATTGTTTGGATGAGCCATACTGATCAAATAGAACTTCCTCCTCCAGATTTTAAGGTAGTAGCTTCTACTGACAATTGCCCTATCGCAGCGATTGCGAATGTAGAAAAGAAGTTGTATGCGGTTCAATTCCATCCTGAAGTTTCACACACTCATAGAGGAACAGAGATTATAAGAAATTTCCTCTTTGAAGTATGTGATTGCGCGGCAGATTGGACAATGGATTCTTTGATTGAGCAGACAGTAAAGGAAATAAAAGCGAAAGTGGGAAAACACAAAGCTGTATGTGCTCTGTCTGGTGGTGTAGATTCTTCAGTTGCTGCTGTTTTAGTAGACAGAGCCATTCACGACCAATTGGTGTGCATTTTTGTTGATACAGGGCTTTTAAGGAAAAATGAAGGAGATATGGTTATTGAAACCTTTAGAAAAAATTATGACATGAACATAATCCGGGTAGATGCAAGGGATAGATTTTTGTCCCGCCTTAAAGGAGTTACGGATCCAGAAGAAAAGAGAAAAATTATTGGTAATGTTTTTATAGAAGTTTTTAAAGAAGAGGCCTTAAAGATAGGAGATGTGAAATTTTTGGTGCAAGGTACTTTGTATCCTGATGTAATAGAAAGTGGCAATGGCGTGTCTTCTACTATTAAAAGTCACCACAATGTTGGAGGTTTGCCTGAAGATATAGGTTTTGAACTTATTGAACCTTTGAGGATGCTTTTTAAAGATGAAGTAAGGCAAGTAGGAAAAGAATTAGGAATCCCTGAGGAAATATTATATAGGCAGCCTTTCCCTGGACCAGGCCTTGCAGTCAGAATTCTTGGAGAAGTTACAGAAGAAAAGTTAGAAATTTTGAGACAAGCTGACAGCATAGTTTTAAGGGAAATGAAAAAGTTTGGCTGGTACAATAAAGTATGGCAATCTTTTGCGATTTTGCCTGGCATAAAAAGTGTTGGAGTTATGGGGGATGAAAGGACTTACGCCTATGCGATAATTTTGAGGGTAGTAGATAGCTACGACGGGATGACGGCGGATTGGACAAAGCTCCCTTATGAAATTTTGGAGAGCATATCTACAAGCATTACTAATGAAGTGCCAGGAGTAAACAGAGTGCTTTACGATATTACTTCGAAACCACCAGCTACCATAGAGTGGGAATAAAAATCCGAACATTAATTTAATTTTTTATAAAAAAATTCGCAAATGAGGTTGACTAATATCAAAAAAGTTGATAAGATATAAGTGGGACAATTGAATAAAAATCACTCATATAATCTCGAGAATATGGCTCGAGAGTCTCTACCGAACAACCGTAAATTGTTCGACTATGAGTGAAAGTGTACCTAGGGTTCCAGCCTATTTATAGGTGTTCGGACCGAGCGGTACAGGTATATGTTTATATACCACACCTTAGGGACAAAAGCCCGGGAGGATAGGTTTCACTCTATGTTTTGCTAAAGAAATCTATTCTTCCCGGGTTTGTTTGTTTTAAAGTTACAAAAAAATGTAAAATACTTAGATAGGAGGATTATAATGGAAAAAGTGAGTAAATTGCAGCCGAAGACATCTTTTTACGCATTAGCAAATAGGATTTGGAAACTTGAAAATTATAAGACAAATGTAAAAACAGAAATATTAGCAGGTATTACAACCTTTATAACAATGGCCTACATTATGTTTGTGAATCCCATTATACTAAAAGAAACAGGAATGGATCCAGGAGCCGTTTTTGTAGCTACTTGTCTTTCAGCGGCCATTGGAACTCTCATGATGGCTTTTTACGCTAATTATCCTTTTGCACAAGCTCCAGGTATGGGACTTAACGCTTTCTTTACTTATACTGTCGTTTTAACAATGGGATACAGTTGGCAAGAGGCTTTAGCTGCAGTTTTTTTCTCAGGAATTATATTTATTTTGATTACTTTGTCTGGAATACGGGAAATGATTGTTGATGCTATACCTATGTCTTTAAAATATGCAGTAAGTGGAGGAATAGGTTTGTTTATAGCTTTTATTGGACTTAAAAATGCTGGTATAATCGTGGCAAATCAAGCAACTTACATTGGATTTGGCGATTTGACTAATCCTGGGACACTTCTTGCCATTGCGGGACTTTTTATAACAGCGATATTGATGTCAAGAAACGTAAAAGGTTCAATACTTCTTGGCATATTGATAACTACAGTATTGGGACTTTTTACTGGAATAGCGAAATTACCCTCTGATTTTAGTATAATTAAAATGCCACCAAGTCTTGCACCCACATTTCTCAAATTGGATATAAAAGGGCTTTTGGGAATTGGCAAGGATATGGGTTTTCTCTCACTTTTCACCAGTATGTTATATGTAGTTTTATCTTTTACTTTTGTAGATTTATTCGATACTATTGGTACTTTTATAGGAACAGGTTCAAAAGCTGGAATGTTAGATGAAAACGGCAAAATGCCTAATATGAAAAAAGGACTTATGTCAGATGCTATTGCCACCACGATAGGCTCTCTTTTAGGAACTTCTACTGTTACTACTTATGTTGAAAGTGCTGCAGGTATTGCAGAAGGCGGAAGAACAGGTCTTACTGCTTTTGTGACAGGTATTTTGTTTTTAGTGGCACTGTTTTTCTCACCAATAGCTTTGCTGGTGCCTACGCAAGCTACTGCTCCTGCCCTTATTATTGTTGGTGTATTAATGATGGGCTCCATTAAAAACATAAATTTTGAAGATTTTACAGAAGCTATGCCTGCTTTCCTTGCTATAATTGCTATGCCTTTCACCTTTAGCATTGCCAATGGTATTGCTGCAGGGCTTATTGCGTATCCTATTGTAAAAATTGCAGCAGGAAGAGCAAAAGAAATTCATCCTATTGTGTACATTCTTGCGTTTTTATTCATATTACGTTTTGCTACACTTGCTGGTTAAAAATAAGACCCCAATTAGTACTTACTAATTGGGGTCTTAAAAGATAAAAGTAAAGTATAGGAGGTATATAAAAAATGACGCCTAAAGTTGCAATAGTAGTTGGCAGCAAATCTGATTTGCCTGTGGTTGAAAGATGCACAAAAATTCTTGAAGAATTTGAAATTTCCTATGATGTTAAAGTGCTGTCTGCCCATAGAACTCCCTTTGAGACACAAGAGTTTGCTGTAAATGCAGATAAATATTATGATATAATCATTGCAGGTGCTGGAAAAGCTGCTCATCTGCCTGGTGTTATTGCTTCTTATACACTCTTGCCTGTTATTGGCCTTCCAATAAAGTCTTCTATTTTAGATGGTCTTGACTCCCTTTTATCAATTGTTCAAATGCCCAAAGGTGTGCCTGTTGCAACAGTAGCCATAGATGGAGCAGAAAATGCAGCACTTTTAGCTTGTCATATTCTCTCTTTGAAATATACTTATTTAAAGAAGACCTTAGCTGATTATAGGGAGAAAATGGCTGAAGAAGTGTTAAACAATTAAGAGATTGGAGGAGATAAATATGGAAAAAAGAGAATTGCTTTATGAAGGAAAAGCTAAAAAAGTTTATAAGACAGATGAAGAGAATTTTTATATCATCGAATACAAAGATGATGCAACTGCTTTTAATGGTTTAAAGAAAGGCACAATTGCCGAAAAAGGTATAGTAAATAACAAAGTTTCTGCAATTTTATTTGCATTATTAGAAAAAAATAATGTACCCACCCATTATGTGAAAAAACTTAGTGACAGGGAAATGTTGGTTAAAAAGGTTGAGATTTTCCCTTTAGAAGTTATCGTGAGAAATTACGCAGCAGGAAGTATTTGTAAAAGATTAGGTCTTGAAGAAGGACTAAAGTTTAAAACGCCTGTATTAGAATTCTCATATAAAAATGACGAATTGAAAGACCCAATGATTAATGAATATCACATACAAGCTCTCGAATTAGCCACCAAAGAAGAGGTTGAAATTATGACAGGAATGACGTTTAAAGTCAACAAAATTTTGTCAGAATATTTTTTATCTAAAGACATTATCTTGGTAGATTTTAAATTAGAATTTGGTAAAAGTAATGAAGGAATATTATTAGCTGATGAAATTTCTCCTGATACTTGCAGATTTTGGGACAAAAACACTATGGAAAAACTTGATAAAGATAGATTTAGAAAGGATTTGGGCAAAGTAGAAGAAGCATATTTAGAAATTTTAAAAAGACTTGGAGGTATGTAAAGTGCTAATTGCAAAAGTCTATATAACTTTAAAAAAAGGAATACTTGACCCTCAAGGAAAAGCAGTAAAGGGAGCTTTGCACTCATTAGGATACGAAGAAGTAAAAGAGGTGCGAGTTGGGAAATATATAGAATTAACTTTTGAGGATGGCGATTTATCCCTCCTAAATGACAAAGTAGATGAGATGTGCAAAAGGATACTGACAAACCCAATTATTGAAGATTACACCTTTGAAATTGTGGAGGGATAAAGATGAAATTTGCTGTTATAGTTTTTCCAGGGTCCAATTGCGATGTGGACTGCTATTATGCCGTTAAAGATGGGCTTGTTGAAGAAGTAGAATATGTGTGGCATCAAGAAAAAAATTTGAGTAAGTACGATGTTATAATGTTACCAGGAGGATTTTCTTATGGTGATTATTTGAGGGCAGGAGCTATTGCTAGGTTTTCGCCTGTCATGGAGGCTGTCAGGGAAGAAGCAGAAAAAGGAAAATTTATTATAGGCATATGCAACGGATTTCAGATACTTACAGAAGCAGGGCTTTTGCCGGGAGCTTTGAGAAAAAATGAAGGTCTGAAATTTATTTGCAAGACTGTCAGCATAATAGTTGAAAATGACAAAACTCCTTTTACTACAAGGCTTAAAAAAGGGCAGGAGATTTTACTTCCAATTGCTCATGGAGAAGGCAATTATTATGTAGATGACAAAACTTTAAAAGAACTAAAAGAAAACAATCAAATTGTTTTTAGGTACAAAGAAAATATCAACGGCTCTGTTGAGAGAATAGCCGGAGTTATAAATAAAAAAGGAAATGTTTTAGGAATGATGCCTCATCCAGAGAGAGCTTATGCCCCCTTGCTGGGTAATACTGACGGGCTTTATATCTTAGGGTCAATAGTGGATAATTTTGTAAAAGGCGGGGTTTAAGGATGGATAAAATATGGAGAGAATTAGGACTTACTGATGAGGAGTATGAGAAGATTATTTCGATATTAGGAAGAGAGCCTAATATAACTGAATTAGGTATGTATAGTGTTATGTGGTCTGAACATTGTGCCTATAAAAATTCTAAACCTCTTTTAAAATATTTACCTACAAAAGGCGAAAGAGTAATACAAGGACCGGGAGAAAATGCAGGAGTATTGGATATTGGAGATAATTTGGCAGTTGTGATGAAGATAGAAAGCCATAACCACCCTTCTGCAATTGAACCCTATCAAGGAGCAGCTACAGGTGTTGGGGGAATAATAAGAGATATATTCACAATGGGGGCAAGGCCAATTGCTCTTTTAGATTCTTTGAGATTTGGAATTCCTGATGATAAAAGGACTAAATATCTCATCGAAAACGTGGTAGCCGGTATAGCGGATTATGGAAATTGCATAGGAATTCCTACAGTAGGTGGGGATACCTATTTTGAAGAAAGTTACAAAGGAAATCCTTTAGTAAATGCGATGTGTGTAGGAATAGTAGAAAAAGACAAGATAAAAAAAGGGATAGCAAAAGGTATAGGTAACCCTGTTATGATAGTAGGTGCTACTACGGGGAGAGACGGTATTGGAGGTGCAAGTTTTGCTTCTCAGGAATTAAGCGAGGAATCAGAAGAAAAAAGACCTTCTGTTCAAGTTGGCGACCCCTTTATGGAAAAACTGCTTTTGGAGGCTTGTTTAGAACTTTTTGAAACAGATGCCGTAGTTGCTATACAAGATATGGGTGCGGCAGGTCTTACCTCTTCTTCTTGCGAGATGGCTTCCCGCGGTGGAACTGGAATGGAGCTTGACCTTGATAAAGTGCCTTTGAGAGAAGAGGGAATGACACCTTATGAAATAATGCTTTCTGAATCTCAGGAGAGGATGTTGGTTGTAGTAGAGAAAGGCAAGGAAGAAGATGTACAAAAGGTATTTAAAAAATGGGGACTGAATGCCGCCACAATAGGGAAAATTACTGATGATGGAATGATAAGAGTGATTAAAGATGGAAAAGTAGTTGCGGAAGTTCCAGCCAAGTCTTTGACAGAAGATGCTCCACAATATGTGAGAGAAGAAGAAGTACCTAAATGGCAAGAAGATGTCAATAAGTTGGATATAAATGAAATAAAACCTCCAGAGGATATGAATAAAGCTCTAAAAGATGTAATTTCTTCTTTAAATATTGCAAGTAAAGAATGGATATACAGTCAATATGATTATATGGTGAGGACAGACACAGTAATAACTCCGGGAATGGATGCGGCTGTTGTGAGGATAAAAGGTACAAAAAAAGCTGTTGCATTGACAACTGATTGCAATGGTAGATATTGTTATTTAGATCCCTATATAGGCTCTCAAATTGCTGTAGCAGAGGCAGCTCGAAATCTTTGCATGGTTGGTGCTAAGCCTATAGGGGTTACGGATTGTTTGAATTTTGGCAATCCGGAAAAGAAAGAAATATATTGGCAGTTAAAAAATTCTATATTTGGAATAGCTAAAGCCTGTGAAACACTTCAAATCCCTGTGGTAAGCGGAAATGTCAGTCTTTACAATGAAAATGAGGAAGGAGCCATTTATCCTACTCCTGTAATAGGAATGGCAGGCCTTATAGAGGATGTATCAAAAATTTGTACAATGGACTTTAAAAAAGAAAGAGATGTAATTATAATTTTAGGTGAGAATAAAGGAGAGATTGGAGGAAGTGAGTATCTTAAAGTTTGCTTTGGAATGGTAAAAGGGCAACCACCTCAAATAGACTTGGAAGAGGAAAAAAGATTGCAAGAATTGGTGTTAAAACTTATTGATAAAGGTTTAATTAATTCTTCTCATGACATATCAGAGGGCGGTTTTGCGGTTGCTTTGGTTGAAAGTGCAATTTCAGGCAAAAAAGGTGCAAAAATTTCGCTACAAACTTCTCTTAGAGAGGATATAGAGTTGTTCTCTGAATCTCAATCAAGAGCATTAATTACTGTAAGTCCTGAAAAAGTAGAGGAAGTATTAAAAATAGCTTATGAATACCAAGTTCCAGCTCAAAAGGTAGGAGTTGTAGAAGGCAAAAAGATTGCAATTGAGGTAAATGGTAAAAAAATAATAGACCTTCCTTTAGAAGTCTTAGAGGAAAGCTGGAGAGGGAGAATAAAATGGGAAATGGAGAGAAATTAAAAGAGGAATGTGGTGTCTTTGGTGCCTTTAGTTTGTCCACTTCAGTTACTTCTTATATCTATTATGGCTTACAAGCCTTGCAGCACAGAGGGCAGGAAAGTTCAGGTATAGCTATTTATGATGGCGAAAAAATAAATTGTATTAAGGGGTTGGGACTTGTCAGCGAGGTCTTTAATAAGGAAAATTTAAAGACATTAGAGGGAAAAATGGGGATAGGCCATGTAAGGTATTCTACTACAGGCAGCAATGACATTATAAATGCTCAACCCCTCGTTGCTAATTTTAAAAATGAATATATGGCTCTTGCCCATAATGGCAATTTGATAAACGCAGAAGAGCTAAGAGGCCAATTGGAGGAGGACGGCAGAATATTTCAAACTACAACTGATAGTGAAATAATTCTTCATTTAATTGCAAAGAATTTCCAAAAGGGCTTAATAGAAGCCCTTTTGGAAACAATAAAACAAATAAAAGGTTCATACGCTTTGGTGATTTTAACAGACAATAAATTAATAGGGATAAGAGATGTAAACAGTATAAGGCCTCTTTGTATAGGTAAAAAAGATGACACTTATTTCTTATCTTCTGAATCTTGTGCCTTTGACGTAATAGGAGCAGAGTTGATACGAGATGTAGAAGCAGGAGAAATAGTTATAATTGATGGAAAAGGAATAGAGTCTTTTAAGTTAGAAGTAGAAGAAAAAAAGATGCCTTGTGTTTTCGAATACATCTATTTTGCTAGACCTGACAGTGTCATAAATGGAAGAAGTGTTTATTTTACACGATTGGAGATGGGCAAAAGATTAGCTGAAGAAGCACCTGTAGATGCAGACTTGGTAGTACCAGTTCCAGATTCAGGCATTGCCGCTGCAAGAGGTTACTCTCTCAAAACAGGAATACCAATGGGTGAGGGACTTATAAAAAATAAATACATTGGAAGGACTTTTATTGCTCCCGACCAAAGGGATAGAGAGACAGGTGTGAGGATAAAACTAAATGTCTTAAAAGAATTGGTTCAAGGCAAGAGGATAGTTTTAATAGATGATTCAATTGTTAGAGGTACTACTATGAAGAGATTGGTGAGTTTATTAAAAAATGGGGGAGCAAAAGAGGTTCATGTGAGGATAAGTTCACCTCCTGTTAAATATTCCTGCTACTTTGGAATTGATACTCCGACAAAAAAAGAATTGATAGGAGCAAGGATGTCAGTTGAAGAGATGTGCAAATTAATAGGAGCTGACAGCCTACAGTTTTTAAGTATTGAAGGGCTTATAAAAAGTGTAGGACTTAAATCTATTTGCACAGGTTGCTTTGATGGCAACTATCCTATGTATGTTCCAAAAGAAGGAAGCAAGTATCTTTTTGAGAAAAAATAAAAAGTAGGTGTATGATTATGAATTATAAAGATGCTGGGGTAAATATAGATGAAGGCAATAAACTGGTGGAAATGATAAAACCTATTGCAAAAAAGACTTTGACAGACAATGTTTTGGAAGGCATTGGGGGATTTGCAGCTCTTTTTGAAATAAAAAATTACAAAAACCCTGTAATCGTGTCAAGCACTGATGGAGTTGGGACAAAACTTAAAATAGCCTTTATGATGGACAAACACGATACTGTAGGAATAGACCTTGTAGCTATGTGTGTAAATGACATTATTGTAACTGGTGCTAAGCCTTTGTTTTTTCTTGACTATTTTGCTACTGGAAAGTTAAAAAGTAAGACTGCAGTAGAAGTAATCAAAGGAATAGCAGAGGGTTGTAAAATAGCCGGTTGTGCTTTGATAGGAGGAGAAACAGCAGAACTTCCAGGTTTTTATAAAGAAGGAGAGTACGATTTAGCAGGCTTTTGTGTAGGAATTGCAGAAAAAGAAGAGCTGATTGATACAAAATCAATAAAAGAAGGAGATGCCATAATTGGGCTTGCCTCTTCTGGAATTCACAGCAATGGCTATTCTTTAGTGAGGAAAGTGTTTTTTGAGAAAAACAATTTTTCAGTAAAAGACTTTATACCAGAGCTTGGGATGGATTTAGGAGATGCACTCCTTACTCCTACAAAAATATATGTCAAGTCAATAGAGGCTTTAAAAGGGTTAAAAATTAAAGGGATGGCTCATATTACCGGGGGAGGTTTTATTGATAATATTCCAAGAATACTAAGAAAAAGTATAGATGCAAAAATAAATAAAGGAAGTTGGGAAATTCCAGCTATTTTTGAATTAATTCAAAGATTGGGAGATATTGAAGAAAGAGAAATGTATCGTACTTTTAATATGGGGATTGGCATGGTAGTTATAGTAGACCCATCTGATGTAGATAAGGCTTTAGAAAAATTAAATGGCATGGGTGAAAAAGCTTATGTAATAGGGGAGATAGTAGAAGGGGAAGGCGGTGTAATTTTATGAACCTTGTGGTGATGGCATCAGGTAACGGGACTGATTTGCAGTCAATAATTGATGCCATTGAAGCAGGATATATCAATGCCAGGATAATTGCCGTCATTAGCGATAAAAAAGGAGCTTATGCTCTTGAAAGGGCAAAAAAACACGGAATTGCTACTTACTGCCTTCCCAAAAAAGAATTGAAAGAAAATTTTCAAAGAGAGTTATTAAAGCTTCTTGAAAAATTGAATCCGGATGGAATAATTCTTGCAGGTTTTTTGACAATTCTCAGTGGAGAAATTGTAGAAAGATTTGAAAACAGGATAATAAATATACATCCCTCACTTATTCCTGCCTTTTGTGGCAAAGGATTTTATGGAATGAAGGTACATCAGGCGGTCTATGAATACGGAGTAAAATACACCGGCTGTACCGTTCACTTTGTGGACAGTGGTGCTGATACTGGACCTATTATTTTTCAAGAAGTTGTGAAAATCGATGAAGAGGATACGCCAGAGACCATTGCTAAAAAAGTGCTGGAAGTAGAACACAAAGTTTTACCTTATGCAGTTAAGCTTTTTACAGAAGGGAAGTTAAAAGTCGAAGGTAGAAAAGTGAAAATATTAAAGTTTTAAAAGGGATTATAAAACTGTAAAAAGGAGGCAATTCTATGGCCAAAAAAGCGTTAATAAGCGTTTCAAAAAAAGAAGGCATAGTGGAATTTGCCAAAAAGCTTAATGAATTAGGATATGAAATAATATCAACAGGAGGGACTTATAATCTTCTTAAAGAAAATAGAGTAAATGTAGTAAAGGTATCAGACATAACAGGTTTCCCTGAAATTATGGATGGTAGAGTAAAGACGCTTCATCCTAAAATTCATGGAGGGCTTCTTGCAATAAGAGACAATGAAGAGCACATTAAAGCTTTAAAAGAACATGGCATTGAACCAATAGATATAGTTGCCATAAATTTATATCCTTTTAAAGAGACAATCCTAAGAGAAAATGTGACTTTAGAAGAAGCGATAGAAAATATAGACATTGGCGGTCCTTCAATGATAAGGGCTGCAGCTAAAAACTACAAATATGTGACTATTCTTGTAGATCCAAAGGATTATGATACAGTCATTGAAGAAATAAAACAATATGGCAATACAAAAGAAGAGACGAGATTTTATCTGGCAGCAAAAGCTTTTGGACATACAGCCCTTTACGATTCTTTGATATACAACTATTTGATACAAAAAAATAACATAGAGTTTCCCGAAGTTATGGCCTTTTCCTATGAAAAAGCTCAAGACATGAGATATGGTGAAAATCCTCATCAAAAGGCGGCTTTTTACAAAAATCCTATTAAAGCCTATGGTATTGCAGAATGTGAGCAGTTGCACGGCAAAGAGCTCTCTTTTAACAATATAAACGATGCAAATGCGGCAATAGAGCTCTTAAGAGAGTTTAAAGAGCCTGCAGCAGTTGCCGTAAAGCACACAAATCCTTGTGGAGTAGCTATTGCAGATAATATATACAATGCTTACTTAAAAGCTTATGAGAGTGACCCTGTTTCTATTTTTGGGGGAATTGTAGCATTAAATAGAACTGTAGATGTTAAAACAGCTGAAGAACTTATAAAAATATTCTTAGAAATAGTAATTGCTCCAGACTTTGAAGAAGAGGCCTTAGAGATTTTAAAGAAAAAGAAAAACTTAAGGATATTGAGGTTAAAAGAAGGATATGAAAAAGAATATGATTTAAAGAAAGTAGAAGGCGGACTTTTAGTACAAGAAAAAGATGAAATAGATTTAGATGAGAATAATTTGAAAGTAGTTACTAAAAAAGCACCTACTCAAAAAGAGATGGAAGATTTAAGGTTTGCCTGGAAGGTAGTAAAGCACGTAAAATCCAATGCGATTGTTTTAGCAAAAGATGGAGCTACAGTAGGTATTGGCGTGGGACAAGTCAACAGGATATGGCCGACAGAACAAGCAATCAAACAAGCAGGCGAAAAAGCAAAGGGAAGTATCCTTGCATCAGATGCCTTTTTCCCATTTCCAGATGTTGTGGAAGCAGCTGTAAAAGGCGGTATAACTGCCATAATCCAACCAGGCGGCTCACAAAACGATGCTTTATCAATTGAAGCTGCAGACAAAGGCGGTATATCAATGATATTCACTGGCATAAGGCACTTTAAACATTGAGGAGGAATTTGTATGAAGGTTTTAGTCATAGGGGGAGGAGGAAGAGAACATGCAATTGTTCACAAACTTTCACAAAGTCCTAAAGTGGATAAAATCTACTGTGCTCCTGGTAATGCTGGCATAGGGCTTTTAGCAGAATGTGTTGATATAAAAGTTGGAGATATTGAAAAGCTTAAAGAATTTGCCATAAAAAATGACATTGATTTAACAGTTGTAGGACCAGAGATGCCATTAGTACAAGGTATTGTGGATGAATTTGAGAAAGCAGGGCTTAAAATCTTTGGGCCTAATAAAGGTGCTGCGGCTGTTGAGGGAAGCAAATATTTTACTAAACAGCTTCTTTCTAAATACAATATTCCTACTGGAAGGTTTAAAGCCTTTGACAAATATCAGGAGGCTTTGAAGTTTTTAAAAGAGACATGGTATCCTGTTGTGATGAAAGCAGATGGACTGGCGCAGGGTAAAGGAGTGTTTATTGTAAAAGATTTTATAGAGGCAAAAGAAGCTCTTGATTTAATGATGAAAAAAAGGATTTTTGGTGCATCAGGAGATATCGTAATAATAGAAGAGATGCTTTTTGGAAAAGAAGCGTCAGTATTCGCATTTACAGACGGAGAAAATATTTTACCTATGGTTTCTGCTATGGATTATAAAAAGATCTATGAAGGAGACAAAGGTCCTAACACTGGAGGTATGGGAAGCATTGCACCAAATCCTTATCTTGAGGAAGAAACTTTAAAAGAAGTGATGGAAAGCATTTTAAAACCAGTGGTAAAGGCACTTCAAAAAGAAGGCATTGTATATAAAGGAGTGTTATACGCAGGTTTAATGCTTACAAAAGAAGGACCTAAGGTTTTAGAATTTAATGCAAGATTTGGAGACCCTGAAACACAAGTTGTACTGCCTCTTTTAAAAACAGACCTTATTGATATAATGGAAGCTACCATAGAAGGAAAACTTGATAAAATACAAATTGAATGGGAAGACAAAAAGGCTGTATGTGCCGTTGCGGTATCAAACGGTTACCCAGGGGAATATCAGACTGGTTTTGAGATAACAGGGTTAGAAAAAGTAAAAGAAGCATTTGTATATCATGCAGGGACAGTATTAAAAGATGGTAAAATTGTCACATCAGGAGGAAGAGTGCTTGCTGTTACCTCAATAGGGGATTCATATGAAGAAGCGAGAGAAAAAGTTTATAGAGAAATTAAAAAAATAAGATTTGAAGGGATGTACTATAGAAAAGATATTGCTTTGGTAAGCCAGGTGTAAACCTGGCGTTTTTAATCAGTTTAAAGTTATGGTATAATATCTACTAACATATGCCTTAATTTTTTAAAAATGGGGGAGAAATTATGCCCAAAGACCATGTAAAACTTTTTGATATTATATCTCCAATTTATGGGTGGTTTTTTAATTCTCAAGTGGAATATTATAGGAAAGTTTTAGCTATTTTGAAAGAACATATTGATTTAGGAAATTACATAAAATTTTTAGATGTCGGATGTGGTACAGGTGCATTGTGTTATGTATTAAGGGAAGCTGGCTTTGAGGTTTCTGGGGTGGAAGTTTCCGCAGGTATGTTAGCACAAGCGATGAAAAGGCTGAAAAACACGGATATTAAGGCATATAAGATAAATCCAGGTGAAGGGTTTCCCTTCGAAGATAATTTTTTTGATGTGGTTACAGCTTCTTATGTGGCTCATGGTATTAAAAAGAATGAGCGGGAAATATTATATAAAGAGATGTCAAGGGTCGCAAAGCATTATGTAATTCTTCATGACTACAATCAAAACAGAGACTTTTTTACTTCATTTGTGGAATGGTTGGAAGGTGGAGATTATTTTAATTTTGTAAAAGAAGTTAAAAAAGAACTAAAAGAAAACTTTAAAGAAGTAAAAATGGTAGATGTCAGTTCAAAAGCTTCTTTATACATCTTACAACCTAATAAATAAATTATGATATAATAAATACCATGGTGTGAATAATTAATTGGCTTAAATTTTTATTAGGGTGTGGTGAAATGGACTCAAGACCAATAGGTGTTTTTGACTCTGGAGTAGGAGGACTTACAGTACTAAAAAGACTTGTTGAGGTTTTACCAGGAGAAGACTATATTTACTTTGGTGATACAAAAAGAGTTCCCTATGGCGATAGAAGTGAAGAAGAGATAAAAAAATTTGCAAAACAGATTTTAAATTTTATGAGAGAGCAAAAAGTAAAAGCTGTAGTAATAGCTTGTAATACTACTTGTGCAGTTATAAATAAAAGCGAATATGATGTGGTTCTTTTTGATGTTTTAAAAGCAGGGGCAGAGAGCGCTGCCCTATACACTATAAATAAAAAAATAGGTGCTATTGCAACTACAAGAACTGTTGAAAGCAAAAGCTATGAAAAGAATATAAAAATTATTGATAAAAATATTGAAGTTTACCAAAAGGCATGTCCGGAGTTTGTCCCACTTATTGAAAAAGGGCTATATAATTCGCCAATAGCCTACGAAACTGCTAACAAGTGTTTAAAAGAATTGAAAGAAAAAGATATAGATACTCTTGTTTTAGGTTGTACCCATTATCCTTTAATGGCTTCAGTTATAGAAGAGATAATGGGGGAAAATGTAAAAATAGTAGACCCTGCAATTAAATTAGCCTATGATGTGAAAGATTATTTATTAAAGAAAGATTTATTAAATCCTCAAATCAGGGGTAAGGCAGAATTTTTTGTAAGTGGAGATAAAGATAATTTTATCAAAACGGCAGAAATGCTATTAGGCGAGAAAATTGAGAATGTTTTGCATGTAGACATAGAAAAATATTAAAAAACAGGTGGGATTTAGGATGGATATTCTCAAAGAAGCTGAAAAAGTAGAAAAAGAAGTAATAGAATTAAGGCGAAAAATACACATGTACCCTGAATTAGGTTTTGAAGAAACAAAAACTTCTGAAATTGTTTATGATTATTTAAAAAATTTAGGGATTGAAGTAAAGAGAATTGCTAAAACTGGCGTTGTGGGTACCCTTAAAGGCAATGGAAGCAAGACGATAGCTATAAGAGCAGATATGGACGCTCTTCCAATTCAAGAAGAAAATGATGTAGAATATGCATCGCAGATTCCAGGAAGAATGCATGCTTGTGGGCATGATGTTCATACAGCTATACTTCTTGGTACTGCTAAACTTTTGGCAAATATGAGAGATAAGTTAAAGGGAAATGTTAAGTTTATATTTCAACCAGCGGAAGAAACAACGGGGGGAGCTCTTCCGATGATTGAAGAAGGAGTTTTAGAAAATCCTAAAGTTGATGCTATAATAGGACTACATGTAGACCCAGAACTTCAAGTGGGGCAAATAGGGATAACCTATGGAAAGGCTTATGCTTCTTCTGACATGATTGATATAATTGTAAAAGGCAAAAGTAGTCATGGGGCTGAGCCTCACAAATCGGTGGATGCCATAGTGATTGCTGCTAATATTGTAAATATACTCCAAACAGTCGTTAGTAGAAAAGCTAACCCACTAAGTCCTATAGTGCTAACTATTGGTGCTATTGAAGGAGGATACGCACGAAATATAATAGCGGACAAAGTGAGGATGTCTGGAATTATAAGAATGATGGAAGAAGAAAAAAGAGACGAGATAGTTGAGATGGTGGAGAAGATTTGCGATAACACAGCAAAAGCTATGGGAGGAGAAGTAGAATTTAAAAGAACGATAGGGTATCCTTGCCTTGTAAATCACAAAGGTATGACAGACCTCATAAAAGAAACTGCTTTTCCTTTGCTAGGGGAAGGCAATGTAATAGAAGTGGCACCAACAATGGGAGTAGAAGATTTCGCTTATTTCTTGCAAAAGGTCCCTGGCAGTTTTTATAAATTAGGGTGTGGCAATAAAGAAAAAGGAATAGATAAACCTATACATAACAACCAATTTAATATCGATGAGGAGTGTATTAAAATTGGCCTTGCTGTACACGTCTCTACAGTTTTAAAATATTTAAACTCAAATGGTTAAAAAATTTTTTGAAGGATTAAAAAATATTTGGAAAAAATGACGGGGATTTATTTATAAATATTCTTTTAAAACTTACGAAAAAGGTTTACTGCAGTTTTATTTATTTGCAGTGATTAATAATTTTACAAAACTGCAGGAAAAATTTCATGTAAAAAAATATTTAAATCAAATCTTGACATTTTTCATCAAATGATGCATAATATTTGTCGGAAGAGAGGTAATGTGAGTTTATCACCTCTGCCAATAGGTGAGAGGAAGCCTTAGGAATGTGTAAATCTTAACCCCCCTCAATTTTATGTACTTAAAAATTTCTCCCCCTAATCCCCCTTTACTGCCGGCATACTGCCGGTTTTTTTCATATATAAAAAGCACTGCGAATAAACTATTGTGAGGTGTTGTTTATGCACAATAGGTCTTTTATTCGCGGTGCTTTTATATTAACTATTGCCAATATTATAGACAGAGGCATTGGATTTATCTTTAGAATAATTTTATCAAATATGTTAGGCCCGGAAGGTACGGGTATTTATCAATTAGTTCTTCCTATATATTTTGTTTCAATAACTTTTTTAACCTCTGGTACGATGGCTGTCACTTCTCGCTTTATTTCAGAAGAAAGAGCAAAAGGAAACAAAAAAAATATGTTTAAAATTTTAAAAATTACTTTTTTGATAGTATTGATAATTGCTTTTATCATTTCTTCGTTGCTATTTTTTAATGCTAAGTACGTAGCTGAAAAGTTACTTCACGAACCGAGAGCACTTTTATCAATTCTCATTTTTGCACCGGTGCTTATCATTGTTGCTTCTTCATCAGTGTTTAAGGGTTTTTTTCAAGGAGTCATAAATATGATACCTGCTTCAGTTTCAGAAATTGTTGAACAGATAGTACGGGTATCAACAACTTTATATTTAATACAGCTTTTTACAGGAGCTACACTTGAATATTTAGTAGCGATAGCTATATTTGGCATATCTGCAGGTGAAATTGTCAGTTTTCTTATGTACATACTTTTTTACAAAAGGGAAGTAAAAATTATAAACAAAGAAATACCTTATGATGGAAAAGAATGGGATGCTTTTTCTATAGTAAAAACGATAGTGATTACTTCCATACCTATAACTTTTTCAAAATTAATTGTAAATGTGTTGGATTTAGCGGAATCTTTAATAATTCCTTCAAGACTTGTTGTCTCAGGTCTCACTCACAGTGAAGCGATGTCTGAATTTGGCAAAATGTTGGGTATGGCAGTACCTCTTGCTTACATGCCAGCAGTTATAACTTCAAGTCTTTCCACTACTGTACTTCCTGCAGTTTCTGAAGCAGCTGCTCTAAAAAAGTGGGATACAGTAAGACTTAGGATTAACCAAGCAATTGGCTATACTACTTTAGTAGCTTTTCCTGCTATAATTTTATTTTTAGCTCTTCCTGATCAAATCTCTCAGCTTTTGTATCCCTCTTCACCAGGAGTAGGGGCTTTTGTGAGAGTGATTTCAATGGGAAGTATTTTCGCCTTTTTAGAAGCAGTAGTAGCGAGTATTCTCCATGGATTAGGAAAGCAAAATGTGGTTTTAAAAAATTCTATTATATGGTTGGGAGTCTGTATTATAGGTATGTATTACTTAACCGCCATGCCACAACTTAGACTTTTTGGATATATATACAGCTTTATATTTGCCGATGCTCTTATTTTAATGCTAAATATGTTTGAACTCATAAAAATGACAGGATTAAGAATAGACTATTTAAATTGGCTTATAAAACCGATAACAGCATCAACAATTATGGGAATAATTGTTATAATTATCCACAGTAAATTGTTGACAATTAATGTTAATATGTGGATAAATATTTTTTTATCAATTTTTACGGGCATTCTTGCCTATTTACTGCTTTGCTCTGCGCTGAAACTACCTTATATTGAGGATTTAAGAAAAATAATTTTGTTGAAAAATTAACAATTATAGTATATAATAAAAATAAAACTAAGCCCAAGGGGATTTTCCTGAGGGCGAGGGAGGAGATAAAGTATGATAAAAGAAAAAGCGGATTTTATTGATGATGAAAAGATAAGACAGGATTTGGAAAAGGCTAAAAAAGCGACAAGTAAAGATGCATTAGAAATTATAGAGAAAGCTAAAAAACTAAAAGGCATTACTCCTGAAGAAGCAGCGGTACTTTTAAATGTAGAAGATGAGGATTTGCTCAATGAGATGTTTAAAGTAGCAAGGTATATAAAAGAAGAAATATATGGAAATAGGATTGTAATATTTGCTCCCCTTTATGTAAGTAACTACTGTGTAAACAACTGTAGATATTGTGGTTACAGACATTCTAATGAGCAGGAAAGAAAAAAGCTTACAATGGAAGAAGTGAGAAGAGAAGTTGAGATTTTGGAAGAGATGGGACATAAGAGATTAGCGGTTGAAGCTGGAGAAGACCCTGTAAATTGCCCTATAGATTATATTATCGATGTAATAAAGACGATATACGATACAAAACTTAAAAACGGAAGTATTAGAAGAGTAAATGTCAATATAGCGGCGACTACTGTAGAAAATTACAAAAAACTTAAAAAAGTAGGAATAGGGACTTATATTTTATTCCAAGAAACTTACCATAGGCCCACTTATGAATACATGCATCCACAGGGACCAAAATACGATTACGACTATCATTTGACTGCTATGGACAGGGCTATGGAGGCAGGTATTGACGACGTAGGATTAGGGGTTTTGTATGGGCTTTATGATTACAAATACGAAACTGTTGCAATGCTTTATCATGCGAACCATTTAGAGGAGAAATTTGGAGTTGGGCCACATACTATTTCAGTACCGCGACTTAGACCAGCTCTTAACACTTCCATAGATAAATTTCCATATATTGTATCAGATAAAGACTTTAAAAAATTAGTAGCAGTCATAAGAATGGCAGTGCCCTATACTGGAATGATTTTGTCTACAAGAGAAAAGCCTAAATTTAGAGAAGAAGTAATAAGCATTGGCATTTCTCAGATTAGTGCCGGTTCTTGTACAGGAGTAGGTGGATATCATGAAGAGATATCCAAAAAAGGTGGTTCAAAGCCACAATTTGAGGTAGAAGATAAAAGAAGCCCTAATGAAATTTTAAGGACTTTGTGTGAACAAGGGTATCTTCCAAGTTATTGTACTGCTTGCTACAGAATGGGACGTACAGGAGACAGGTTTATGACCTTTGCGAAATCAGGGCAAATACACAACTTCTGTCTACCTAATGCGATACTAACCTTCAAAGAGTTTTTGATTGATTACGGGGATGAAAAAACTAAGGAAATTGGAGAAAAAGCAATATTGGTAAATTTAGAGAAAATTCCATCAATAACTGTAAGGGAAGAGACAAAGAGAAGACTAAAAAGAATAGAAAATGGAGAAAGAGATCTTTTCTTTTAAACTTAAAACCTCGGAAAAGGAGGCTTTAGCTTGTTGACAAAATATTATCGTTGTTGGCATTTTGCATAGTTTGCTCCGGTGATATCGCAGACTAAACTAGCGCTCGGCCTCGGGCTCAAGCGGGGTTCCGGGCACATTCGTCATCCTTGACTTAGTGCTCGCCTCCGCCATCACAAGGCTACGGCCCCGCTTTCGCCTCTCAGCCTCGCTAAGTTTCCCGGCACTCAACTGAACGGGCTGGTCTTTTCTCTTATTCTCCTTTTTTAACATTTTCGGTTGAGTGCCGGGCTATCAAGTCGCTACACTTATGCAAAATGCCAACATGTTATATAAAAGGTTTGTCTACAGTTTGAGACCTCGCTTTCACGAGGTCTTATTTTATATATTTTTACAATTAAAAATATGACACAATGCTAATGTCAGATGATTTACATCTTTTCCTTGTTAATTTAGCGATTAGGTGTATAATATAGACGTAAAAAGAGATACTATTATTAAATTAATGTCACAGAAAAGTGATGATGTAAAATGAATAAGCTAAGTGGGCGCCAGCTGCAAATTTTAAGAAAAATACTGTCCTCTTCAAATACAAGAATGGAAGACATTATGAAAGAATTTGATATAAGCAAAAGGACAGTATACAGAGAAATTGCTTCTATAAATGAATTTGTTAAAAATTACAACTCAAAAATTGTAAATAAAACTGATGGGTTGGTTATAGAAGGCAATGTTGCTGATATTGAGAAGCTAAAGCTGGATATAGTAGGATATCGTTCAGAGTTTGAAACAGAAGAGAGAAGAAAAATGATATTGTCAGAGCTTTTGCAGCTAAATGAGCCTGCTAAATTAGAGTATTTCAGCAAAAAATTTGGCGTTACCACTTCTACAATAAGTTATGACCTTAAAGAGTTGGAAAAGTGGATTGAAAAACAGGGATTAACTTTAATAACAAAGCCGGGTTATGGCGTTTATATATCGGGAAGCGAAAACTCTTTTAGAAAAGCTATAGCTAACTTTTTGTATGAGAATTTTGATACTGCAGATTTGATTGATTTCTTAAAAACAGGATATCTCGCAAAAAACAATATTGAAAAAAACATAGATTTGAGGCTTTTAAACTTAATTGACTATGATACTGTTTTGAAAATAGAAAAGGCAATTTTAAAATTAAAATCGCAAATTGACTATGAAATTGTAGAAAGTTCCTATTTAGGTCTTGTCGTTCACCTTGCCTTGGCTATAAAAAGGCTTCAAAATGGTGAAACTATTGAAATGGGTGAAGACAATTTACAGGAACTTAAAAAAACTAATGAATACAAATTTGCTAAAAAGTTAGCTAAATATTTACAAGAAGAATTGGATATACCTATACCTGAAGATGAGATTGGCTATGTGACAATACACCTTATAGGTGCAAAGTACAGGTCAACTACTCAAAATTACAATGACAAAGACATAGAGATTATTGCCCGGGACATGATAAAGGAAGCAGAAAAAATTTTTGATGTCAGTTTTTCAGAAGATGAGTTTTTGGAAGATGGCTTAAAGAGTCATTTAGTTCCGGCGGTGTACAGATTGGAGATGGGGCTTGACATAAGAAACCCTTTGTTGGAGGATATAAAAACAAAATATCCTTTGCTCTTTGAAAAAAGCAATAGAGTTTGCGATGTTTTGCGAAAAAAATTAAACATGGATATTCCAGAAGATGAAGTTGGATATATTGCTATGCATTTTGGTGCAGCTTTAGAGAGGAAAAAAGAGGCTGCAAAAAGGTACAACATAATGGTGGTATGTGCTAGTGGTATTGGAACATCAAGGATGCTGATGTCAAAACTTCAGATGTTTCCACAAATAAACATAGTGGATGTTACCTCCAGCATAAAACTAAAAGATTTAAAAGTAAGAGATGATATAGACTTAATTGTTTCTACAATACCTCTTGACATAAAAGACAAAAAAGTCGTTGTAGTAAATCCCTTGCTTTTAAAGGAAGATGTAGAAAAGCTAAAGAAGGCATTAAATACAGACTTTATTATGGAATATGGAATAAAAAAAGAAGAAGAAGGCAATTTTAAAAAAGAGGCTTTACACATAGCCAATTATGGTAAGAGAATTTTGGAGCTATGCGACACCATAACTTACATGACTGCAAAAGGTGAAAATTCTTCTCAAATAATAGAATATATTCTTAAGAATTTGATAGATGAAAATTTAATTAATGAAAATCAAAAGGAGCAAATAAAAGAAAGACTTTTAAAAAGAGAAAGCTTAGGGAAAATAGTATTACCAAACAAAGGATTTGTTATATACCATTGCACAATTGAAAATATAGATTTTCCATTAGTAGTTGTAGGAAAAGTTATAGAGGAAGTAAAAATGAAAAATCTTGTAGGAGATTATGAAAAGATAAGGACAGCTTTTTTAATGGTAGCACTAGAAGGTGATAGAGAAGGAATTGAAGTTTTGGGAGATTTAAGTATGTCTTTAATTGAAAGAGAAGATTTAGTGAATACTCTTAACGAAGCACAGTCCCAAAAGGAGGTCAAAGAAAAAATAAAAGAAGTGTTATTGAAAAAATTTTATGAAGAAATAAAAAGGATAATTACTTAGGAGATGATCAAAAATGTTTAGCATATCGAGAGTTCAAAGAAAAATATTTTATTTGCTTTTGGGGGTAGTATGGTTTTCTACAGGATTTTATGCCATGTTTCATGATAGCTTCCTTAATGGCTTAAAAATAATGGCTTTTGGAAGTGCCTTTATGTTAATAGTGTTTGCAATACAGACTTATGTCATAAAAATGATACAACTTTATGATAGCAACCTACAAAAACAACATAAAAAGCTTAAAAAGAAAAAAATGAAATAATCTTTGAAAGGAGGTGTTAAAAATGGCAATAAGAGGAGTAATACTCTGCAGCTGGGGAGCAACTTCCAGTGCACTTGCTAAAAAAGTAACAGATGAAGCTAAAAAGCAAGGATTGGATGTTGTAGTAGATGCCGGCGGTACAGGAGAGTTTAAAAAGAAGGCAGAGGAATACGATGTAGCATTATTAGAACCACAAGTAAGACATCTCAAAAAAGAAATTGAATCAATCGCTTCTAAATACAATATCCCTGTTGATATAGTCGACATGCAGGCCTTTGCTATGATGGATGGCAAAAAAATATTAAATCAAATAATTGAGCTTGCTAAAAAAAGTGGAAAAGAAGTTTAAGGAGGGAATAAAATGAACGATAGGCTTTCAAATAATTGGTTTATGAAGTGGATGGAAGAATCTTTAATGCCAGTTCTTGCTCGTATAGCACAAAATGTGTATTTGCAGTCAATTAGAGACGCATTTTCAAGCTTTGCTTTGCCTGTGATTTTGACTGGTGCCCTTTTCTTAATTATAGCAAATCCACCAGAGGGAATTAATTGGGCACCTATACATGCATGGGCAAAAGCAGTAAAACCTATTGCAGCTCAAATCATGATACCTTTCCAACTTACTTTTGGGATAATGGCTATGATGGTAGCCTTTGGTACAGCATATAGCCTTGCTACACGATGGGACCTCGACGAGACGATGACAGGAATTATTTCAATGTTGGCATTTTTTATAACAAGCTTTCCTGCAACAGATGTGACAAAAGTTACTTTTGGAGATGTACTAAATTACCTCGGCGGTCAAGGCTTGTTTGTAGCAATAATAATAGGCATAATTACAGCAATAGTTGTGAGATTATTTAACAAAAGTGGTTTGGTAATAAAAATGCCTGAAGGTGTACCACCTTATGTGGTAAGAAGCTTCTTAGCATTAGTTCCTATGTTTGTAATGATAGTGTCAGCGTGGATTGTAGAATGGATTGTATGGGCAAACTTCCATATAACATTGCCACAATTGGTGCTTGACTTATTTAAGCCCCTTGTTGCTGCATCAAATAGTTATCCTGCAGCTTTAGCTGAAATAATACTCATGATGCTTTTGTGGTCATTAGGAATTCACGGTATGAATGTTGTTTCCTCAATTGCTTATCCTTTCTGGATGGCTCAATTGGCTGCAAATGCAGAGGCTGCAGCAAAAGGATTGCCTTTACCAGGTATTGTAACTGAACCTTTCTTCCATGTGTTTACCCACTTAGGCGGTTCAGGTACTACATGGCCTTTGACAATAATGTTTTTACTCTCTGCTTCTGCACAACTTAGAACAATTGGAAGAGCTGAGCTTATACCTGCAATATTTAATATAAACGAACCATTGATTTTTGGTGCTCCTATTGTGTTAAATCCAATACTAATTATTCCGTTTATATTAGCTCCAGCAGCTGTTGTAACAATAAATTACTTTGCCTTTGCTGTAAACTTAGTACCCAGACCTTTAATACAATTGCCTTTTACAGTTCCAGTTTTTATAAGCGGATTTTTATCTTCCGGTGGCCATTGGCAAGGAGCTTTGTTGCAGCTGGTAAATTTAATTGTAACAGCGATTATATATTATCCCTTCTTTAAAATGTATGAAGCTCAACTTTTAAAGAACGAAAAAGAAGTAAAAGACCAAGAATAATTTGTGATGGGAGTGAAACTAATGGACTTAGAACAAATAATATACAACTTAGTATTGCATGGAGGAAATGCAAGAGCGGAAGCTTATGAAGCATTGGATGCAGCCGAAAGAGGAAACTTTGAAGAAGCTGAGAAGCATCTTGAAAAAGCAGATGAAGAGTTTTATGAAGGGCATAAATACCAAAATATGCTGACACAAGGAGAGCAAAGTGAAGCTCCTAATTTCCTAGTAATTCATGCTCAAGACCAGCTTATGACAGCCCTTGCTGAAAAAAACTTAATAAAAAGAATGATTGAACTCTATAAAAGAGTCAATCAATTAGAAAAAAGACAAAAATAAGCAGCTACTTACTACCCGGAAATCCGGGTAGTATTTTTTATAATTATACCATCATTTTTCATTTTTGTCATCTACTCTTGCTATTCTAAACAATCCTTTTACTTTGCCTTCTTAAGGGGTGGCAAAGCAAAGTCATGAAATTCACTATCTGATATTGGAAATACAGCCCTTTTGTCTACAATATCACTTACATCTTAATTTTGTATACGTTATAAAAAATCACTTTAAAGTATTGAAATTTGTCTGTGTATTCAGTACAATATATTTGTAAACAATTAAATTATTTTTGAAAGAGGGATTGGTTATGTACGAATCCAAAATTAAGGATGAACTGGTAGACCAGTTATTTGAGGCCATTTTAAAACTTAGAAATTTAGAGGAATGTTACAGGTTTTTTGAAGATATTGCTACAATAAATGAAATAAAGGCATTAGCGCAGAGATTGGAAGTTGCAAAAATGCTTCGCCAAAAGAAGACTTACATAGAAATTGCAGAAAAGACAGGAGCAAGTACTGCTACCATAAGCAGAGTAAATAGGGCATTGAATTATGGAGCAAATGGATATAAAATTATATTAGATAGATTAGAAACAGAATCCCGGGATTAAAACCGGGCTTTTTTAAGACTAAATTGGAGTGAAAAAAATGAACAACATATTAGGTAACCTCAACGACAAACAAAGAGAAGCAGTTATGACTACAGAAGGACCTCTTTTGATATTAGCGGGAGCTGGAAGCGGCAAGACTCGCGTCCTAACTCATAGAATTGCTTATCTTATAAAAGAGAAAAAAGTATCCCCTTCTAACATACTGGCTATCACTTTTACAAATAAAGCGGCAGAAGAAATGAAAACAAGAGTAGAAGATTTATTAGGTTATATAGGTGACCTATGGGTATCTACTTTCCATTCTGCCTGTGTGAGAATTTTAAGGCGAGATATTGACAAAATAGGCTATGACAGAAATTTCGTCATATTTGATACTACTGACCAAAAGGCTTTAATACAGGAATGCCTTAAAGAGCTAAATTTAAGTGAAAAACAGTATCCTGTGAAAACTGTCTTAAATGCTATTTCTTCTGCAAAGGATAAAATGGTAACTCCAGAAGAGTATATTTATGTTTTTGGAAATGAGTATAGAAGTAAGAAAATAAGTGAAATATACAAATTATATCAAAAAAAGTTAAAGAAAAACAATGCCCTTGATTTTGATGACATAATTATAAAAACTATTGAACTTTTTAAGGAAAGTCCCGAAGTTTTAGACTTTTACCAGAGAAAATTTAAATACATAATGGTAGATGAATATCAAGACACAAATATGCCTCAATACCATTTTGTGAATATGTTAGCCCAGAAATACAGAAACTTATGTGTGGTTGGCGATGATGACCAAAGCATATATGGTTGGAGAGGGGCAGATGTAAAAAACATATTAAACTTTGAGAAGGATTATCCTGAGGCTAAAGTTATAAAATTAGAGCAAAACTATCGTTCTACCAAAACAATATTGGAAGCTGCCAATTATGTCATAGATAATAATATAAGAAGGAAGAAAAAGACTTTATGGACAAATAATGAAGAAGGAGAAAGGATAATTCTCTGTGAATTAGAGAATGAGAGGGAAGAGGCGGAATTTGTTATACAGGAAATAATCAACTTAAAAGAAAGAGAAAATAGAAGTTTTAGGGATTTTGCTATTTTATACAGGACAAATGCCCAGTCCCGTGCTTTTGAGGAAGCCTTAATGAGGGTGCGAATTCCTTACAAAGTGGTCGGAGCTTTAAGGTTTTACGACAGAAAAGAAATAAAAGACATAATTGCCTATTTGCGTATACTTGTAAATCCTTATGATGACATATCTTTTAAAAGGATAATAAACGTTCCTAAAAGAGGTATTGGAGCTGCAACCATTGAAGCATTAGAGGCTACAGCTTTGGAGAAAGACACCAGTCTTTTTTTTGCAATAGATGATGCAAAAGTAAGCCAAAGGGCTAAAAATAGCCTTTTAGAATTTAAGGAGTTTATTTTAGAATTAATTGATAAAAAAGATACAATGACTGTCAGTGAAGTAATAAATTACATTTTAGAAGAGACTGGATATATAGAGGAGTTAGAAAAAGAAGAATCAGAGCAAGCAGAGGGAAGAATAGAAAACCTAAATGAGTTTTTAAATGCGGCTTATGAATTTGAAGAGTCTTCAGAGGACAAATCTTTAGAAGCATTTTTGTCCGGCATAACATTGGTTTCTGATATTGACTTGGCTGGAGAGATTGGAGAAAGCGTTGTTCTCATGACTTTACATTCTGCAAAAGGATTAGAGTTTCCAGTAGTCTTTATGGTAGGTATGGAAGAAGGGGTATTTCCTTCTTTTAAGTCATTTACAGATGAATATGAATTAGAAGAGGAAAGACGGCTTTGTTATGTTGGTATTACGAGGTCTAAAGAAAAACTTTATTTGACCTATGCGAGGAGGAGAAATTTATACGGCAAATCTCAGTACAGCTCCTATTCCCGTTTTATAAGCGAAATACCTGAGAGGTTTTTGGTAAGATACCATGAGTTATCAAAGCCAAGAGAAGAGTATAGGCCTGTATCTAGCTATGTAGAAAGGAAAACTTATGAAAAGGCTCAATATAATTTAGGAGATAAAGTAGAGCATAAAATATGGGGAATAGGTACTGTAGTAAAAGTAGAAGGAGAAGAGATTACAGTTGCCTTTCCAAATGTGGGCATAAAAAAGTTAGACTTAAAATTTGCTCCTATTAAAGCTATTTCTTAAGTTGTGGAGGTCGAATTATGGATCCAAAAGAAAGGGTAAAAGAATTAAGAGAAAAAATAAACTATCACAATTACAGATATTATGTTTTGGACCAACCAGAGATTTCAGACTATGAGTACGACATGCTGATGAGAGAACTTATAGAATTAGAAGAAAAATATCCAGAGTTTAAAACTCCAGACTCTCCATCCCAAAGAGTAGGTGGGGAGCCTTTAAAAGAATTTGAGCCTTTTACGCATGTAGTTCCAATGTTAAGTTTGGCTAATGCTTTTTCTGAGGGAGAACTTAGAGACTTTGACAGAAGAGTAAGAGAGGCAGTGGGAGATGTGGAGTACGTAGTAGAATTAAAAATTGACGGCTTATCTGTGGAACTAATTTATGAAAATGGCATATTTACTGTAGGTTCTACAAGAGGAGACGGGATCGTAGGAGAAAATGTCACACAAAATTTAAAGACTATAAAGTCAATTCCTTTAAGGCTTAAGGATGATGTGAGCCTTGTTGTAAGAGGAGAGGTCTTCATGCCCCGCACTTCTTTTGAAAAATTAAATGAGGAGAGAGAAAAATTAGGGGAAAGCCTTTTTGCAAATCCCAGAAATGCTGCAGCAGGTTCTTTAAGGCAATTAGATCCTAAAGTGACGGCGAAAAGAGATTTAGACATTTTTATTTTTAACCTTCAGAAGATTGAAGGTAGAAAATTTAAAACTCACATAGAGACATTAGAATTTTTGAAAGAACAAGGATTTAAAGTAATACCAATTCATAAAAAATGTAGCAATATAGATGAAGTAATAAAAGAAATAGAAGAGATAAGAAACTTACGAGATAAGCTGCCTTACGACATTGATGGAGCAGTTGTAAAAGTAAATGACCTTGAAAAGAGAGAAATTTTAGGACAGACTGCAAAAGACCCCAGGTGGGCTATTGCTTTTAAATATCCTGCAGAGAGGAAAAAAACAAAAGTTTTGGACATAATAGTTCAAGTAGGAAGGACTGGAGCTTTGACTCCTACAGCTATATTGGAGCCAGTGCCTATCTCAGGTTCTGTTGTAAGCCGAGCGACCCTTCACAATGAGGACTACATAAAAGAGAAAGACATAAGGATAGGAGATACAGTAATAGTTCAAAAAGCGGGAGAAATCATTCCTGAAGTAGTAGAAGTGGTAAAAGAAGAGAGGACTGGACAAGAAAGAGAGTTTGTAATGCCAGATAGATGCCCTGAATGCGGTGCTTTAGCTGTGAGGCTTCCGGGGGAGGCTATAAGGCGTTGCACAGGTCTAAATTGTCCTGCACAGCTTCTAAGAGGCATTATCCACTTTGCTTCAAAAGATGCAATGGATATAGAAGGATTGGGGCCAGCTATAATAAATCAGCTTTTGTCAAAAGGTCTAATTCACAACATAGCAGATTTGTATTATCTTAAATACGAAGATTTAATACAATTAGAAAGAATGGGAGACAAATCTGTTAAAAATTTATTAAATGCTATTGAAGAAAGCAAAACAAGGGATTTAGATAGATTGCTCTTTGGCTTGGGTATAAACTTAATAGGCAGTAAAGCTGCCCAAGTGATTGCTGAGCATTTTAAGACAATGGACAATATCATGAAGGCAAAATTTGAAGACTTTACACATTTGCCTGACATAGGACCTAAGATGGCAAGAAGCATAGTTTCCTTTTTTGCAGAAAAACAAAATGTAGAGATAATTGAAAAACTTAAAAATGCTGGAGTAAACATGAAAAAACTTTCAAAAGGAAAAGTAAGCAACATATTTGAAGGGAAAACTTTTGTTTTGACAGGAGCGTTGGAAAATTACACGAGAGAAGAAGCTACCAGAATGATTGAAGAAAGAGGTGGAAAAGTTACAAATTCAGTAAGTAAAAAAACAGATTATATATTAGTAGGTAAAGATCCTGGTTCTAAACTTAAAAAAGCCCAAGAATTAGGAATAAAGATAATTGATGAAAAACAATTTGAAGAAATGCTAAAAGGTGAAAATATTTAAAAACTCTATCCTTCAAAAAATATGTTTTTGTGGTAAACTATAAGATGTGAATAATAAAGGAAAGGTGTGGTAACATGGCTATTAGCAGGAGCGAAGTTGAGCATGTGGCTAAACTGGCCCGTCTCAAATTTTCGCAAGAGGAAATAGAAGAGTTTACAGTGCAACTGAGCAAAATTATCGACTATGTAAACAAATTAAACGAATTGGACACTGAAAATGTAGAGCCTACAGCTCATATAGTGCCGATCCATAATGTATTTAGAGAAGACGAAGTAAAGCCTTCAATGGACAGAGACAAAATATTGATGAATGCACCTTATAAAGAGAACGGCTGTTTTAAAGTGCCAAAGATTATAGAATGAGGAGGTACATAAATGGAATTATATAGTTTGACAATTCACGAACTTAGAGAACTTCTCAAAAAGAGAGAAGTCAGCGCTTTGGAAGTGACAAAATCCTATCTTGAAAGAATAAAAGAAGTAGAACCTAAAATAGATGCTCTTGTCACAATTACAGAGGATTTTGCCTTGCAAAAAGCAAAAGAGGCAGATGAGAAAATCAAAAAGGGAGAGGACACGGCCCTTACAGGCATTCCTGTCATAATAAAGGACAACATTTCTACTGAGGGAATAAAAACCACTTGTTCTTCTAAGATGCTAGAAAACTATATTCCTCCCTATAATGCTACAGTAGTGGAAAAATTACTAGAAGAAGGAGTGATAATTTTAGGAAAATCCAATTTAGACGAATTTGCAATGGGGTCTTCTACAGAAAATTCCGCTTTTAAAACTACAAAAAATCCTTGGGACTTATCCCGTGTTCCAGGAGGGTCTTCTGGTGGTTCTGCAGCAGCTATAGCGGCAGACGAGGCGGCTTTTGCTTTGGGTTCAGATACAGGTGGTTCTATAAGACAACCAGCTTCTTTATGCGGTGTAGTAGGGATGAAACCTACTTATGGATTGGTGTCAAGATATGGCCTTGTAGCTTTTGCCTCTTCCCTTGACCAGATTGGGCCCTTTACAAAAGATGTTACAGACTGTGCTATTGTATTAAATACAATTATAGGGCATGACCCAAAAGACTCCACCTCTTTAAAAATAGACAAGCCTGATTACACTTTTTATCTCAAAGAAGATATTAAAGGTTTGAGGATAGGAGTGGCTAAAGAATTTTTTGGCGAGGGAATAGAAGAAGGGGTAAAAGAAACTGTACAAGAATCCATAAAAGTTTTACAGGATTTAGGAGCAGAAATCATAGATATATCTATTCCTTATGTAGAATATGCTCTTCCAGCTTATTATATAATCGCTTCGGCAGAGGCTAGTTCCAACCTTGCAAGGTATGATGGCATAAGATACGGCCATATTGCAGAAAAATATGAAGATTTGATTGACATGTACATGGTTACGAGAAGCGAAGGATTTGGCAAAGAAGTAAAGAGAAGGATAATGCTAGGGACTTATGCTTTAAGCTCTGGCTATTATGATGCTTATTACAAAAAAGCATTAAAGGTCAGAACTCTCATTAAAAATGACTTTGAAAAAGCTTTTGAAAAATGCGATGTAATAATAGGTCCAACAAGTCCTACTGTAGCTTTTAAAATTGGAGAAAGGGCAAACGACCCGTTAGCCATGTATTTAGCGGATATATACACTGTATCGGTTAACATAGCGGGGCTCCCTGGCATATCCATACCTTGTGGTCTTTCAGATGGCTTACCTGTTGGACTTCAGATAATTGGCAGACATTTTGACGAAGGGAAAATATTAAATGTCGCTTATGCCTTTGAACAAGCTAACAAATTTAATGCTAAACCACAGGCCATAGGAGGTGCAAGATAATGAAGTACGAAGCAGTGATTGGCTTAGAGGTCCATGCCGAACTTTTGACAGAGAGCAAAATCTTTTGTAGCTGTACTACCAAATTTGGCGGTGAACCTAATACCCACGTATGTCCGGTATGTCTTGGACTTCCCGGCACTTTACCAGTTTTAAATAAAAAAGTTGTAGAATATGCTGTAAGAGCGGGACTTGCTTTAAACTGCACAATTGCAAACTTCAGCAAGATGGACAGAAAAAACTACTTTTATCCTGACTTACCCAAAGCTTATCAAATTTCTCAATATGACCTTCCCTTGTGCAGCAACGGGTATGTAGAAATTGAAGTAGATGGGCAGACAAAGAAAATAGGAATAAAGAGGATACACATTGAAGAAGATGCTGGAAAGTTGCTACATGAAAATACAGATGGTTCTTTAGTAGATTACAACCGTGCAGGAGTGCCTCTCATTGAAATAGTTTCTGAACCAGATATGTCTACACCCGAAGAAGCTTATCAATACTTAACAAAATTAAAGAGCATTTTAGAGTATACCGAAGTTTCTGACTGCAAAATGCAGGAAGGTTCTTTAAGAGTTGATACAAATGTGTCTGTGAGGCCTGTGGGAAGTACTGAATTAGGGACAAAAATAGAGCTTAAAAATTTAAACTCTTTTAAAGCCGTTCAAAAGGCGTTGGAATATGAAATAAAAAGACAGATAAAAGTCTTAGAAGAAGGCGGAACAATAGTACAAGAGACAAGAAGATGGAATGAGTCAAAAGGAATTACTGAGCCTATGAGGACAAAAGAAGAAGCTCATGACTACAGGTATTTCCCTGAACCAGATTTAGTTCCAATAATTGTAACAGATGAGTGGAAAGAAGAGATTAGAAAGTCTTTGCCTGAAATGCCACACCACAAGAGAGAAAGATTTATTGCTGAGTACGGTTTGCCTGAATATGATGCTAAAATTATAACTTCTTCAAAGAAAATGGCCGACTTTTTTGAAAAGTGCGTTCTCGAATATGATTCTCCAAAGACTGTAAGCAATTGGCTTATGGGAGAATTTTCTCGCCTCATGAATGAGACAGGAAAAGAAATAGACGAAGTACCAGTAACACCGCAAATGTTAGTAAAGTTGCTTAAATTAATTGATAACGGTGTGATAAGCGGATCCATTGCTAAAACTGTTTTTGAAGAGATGTTTGGTACAGGGAAAGAGCCAGAGGTAATAGTAGAAGAAAAAGGATTGAAACAGATAGCTAATGAGAATGAATTAAGAGAAATTATCAAAAAAGTCATAGCAGAAAATCCTAAATCAGTAGAGGATTACAAAAACGGCAAAGAGAAAGCAATGGGCTTTTTAGTAGGGCAAGTTATGAAGGCGACAAAAGGAAAAGCAAATCCTCAGCTTACTAATCAAATCTTAAAAGAAGAATTGTCGAAATAAGTAGCCTACACAAAGTGTAGGCTACAGTTTGTTGACAAAGTTAAAAAATATTCAAAGGAGATATTTTGCATCGTCGCTCCGATGTTTCAAAGCGACAAAACTAAAGCTCGTCCTTCGGGCTCCGGCAGGGTACCGGGCACAATCGGCATCCATGCCTTAAGGTGCCCGCCTTCGCCATCCGTGGCTACGGCCCTGCCTCCACCCTCGGTCTTGTTAAGTTTTGTTGACGCTTTGTAACAAGTCGCTCCTTATGCAAAATATCTCCTTTACGAAAGTTTGTCTACAGTCTGTAGCCTACACAAAGTGTAGGCTATTTTTTATTTTATTCGCAATAAAATGACAATTACAAGTAAATTTGATTGATTCAATAATTTTCACTGAATTCGTAAAATAATATTGTATATGTAAACATTAGATGATATAATTATGTAAAGCTGTTTTTTCTCGAGATTGCTGAAATATTGCTTATTTGCTGGATTTGTCCGTATTTTATTTTTACTAAACAAATTGATTAATTGTTGAGGGGTTAAATTTTTTTGTTAATTAGTGAATAGTCAAATAATATTTTATTCTTTTGGATTTGCAATTAGAATAATAAAAAATTCATAAAATTTTAGGAGGAATTTTGTAGATTTTATCTAATATATATAATTGTAGACAAGAAAAATAATTTTAATTTTACTGATAATTTTTATAAAGGCTAAGGGGGGAGGTGAGGCATGAAATTGTAATAGAAGGTAAGAGAGATGAAATTTTAAAAAAATGTTAATAAGAGGGGGGTTTTTGATGAGAAAAAGAATTTTAGTATTAGCATTAGCTGTTTTATTTATTTTATCTTCGGTGCTTTTTGTAGGATGTTCAAAACAATCAACGTCTCCAACTGATAAATCTTCTGAATCTCAACCTGCAGATGAACAAGTATTGAATATTAACTTAGGGGAAGAACCACCAAACCTTGACCCACAACTGGCGACAGATACTGTGTCTTTTGATATTTTGAATGCTACATTAGAAGGTCTAGTTAGACTAAATAAAGATGGCAGAGTGGAAAAAGGTTCTGGACTTGCTTTGGATTGGGAGATTTCAGATGATGGATTGAGATATGTTTTCCATCTAAGAGATGCTAAATGGAGTGATGGCACTCCTATAACTGCTCATGACTTTGAATACGCGTGGAAGAGAGCCCTTGCTCCAGAAACAGCTTCACAGTACGCATATATGCTTTACTACATTAAAAATGCTGAGGCATATAATAGTGGCAAAGCAAAAGCTGAAGATGTGGGAGTAAAAGCCCTTGATGATAAAACATTGGAAGTCATCCTTGAAAAACCAGCTCCTCAATTTTTAGGGTTAACATCTTTTATCACATATTTGCCAGCGCAAAAAGCTGCTGTTGAAAAATATGGAGACAAATATGGTTCCTCCCCAGATACAATGGTTTATTCCGGGCCATTCATAGTAAAAGAATGGAACCATGAACAAAACATTGTTCTTGAAAAAAATCCAAATTACTGGGATAAAGACAATGTAAAGCTGGAAAGAATAAATATGGATATGTTAAAAGATGAAAATGCCATTGTTCAAAAATACGAAGCAGGAGAATATGATAGTATAGGTGTACCAGGACAATATATTGACAAATACAAAGACGATCCAAATTTCCATCAAATGGCAACGGCTACAACGTGGTATTTACAATTCAATAATAAGAGCAAAATATTCTCAAATGTTAACATTAGAAAAGCTTTCACATATGCAGTAGATAGAAAAGCTTTTGTGGATAACATCCTCAAGAATGGTTCAATACCTGCTCTTTCATTTGTTCCACCAGGAATACCTGGTGAAAAAGAAGAGTTTAGAAAAGAAGGCGGAGATTTCTTTAAAGACAATGATGTAGCTAAGGCAAAAGAGCTTCTTGCAAAAGGAATGCAAGAATTGGGAATCGACAAGCTTCCAAAGATAAAATTTGTAGGTGGAGATAGTGACGCTGCTAAAAAGCATACACAGGCATTGCAGGAATTCTGGAACAAAAACTTGGGTGTAAGTGTTGATATTGTAAATGTCGCGTTTAAAGTGAGACTTGATATGATGGACAAAGGAGATTATGACATAGTATACGCTGGTTGGGCGGCTGACTACAATGATCCAATGACGTTTATGGACCTTTGGGTAACAGGTGGTGGAAACAACACAGCCTTCTACAGCAATCCGAAGTACGATGAACTCATAAAAAAGGCTAACTCTACAAATGACAATGCAGTTAGAATGCAAGCAATGCATGAAGCAGAAAAAATATTGATGGAAGACATGCCAATTGGTCCGCTTTACTTTGCAGGAAGAGCTTATCTGCAAAGACCATATGTAAAGGATTGGGTAAGATTCCCAGTTGGTGTTGACAACGAATGGAAATGGACATATATTGAGGGAAAGAATAAATAAAGGAAAATACAATTGACAAAAAAGGCATAAAGACCAGGTCTTGAAGGGCCTGGTCTTTACAATTTAACGGTAAATTTAAATATTAAGAATAAACATACTTATAATACAATTAAACAAAAAGTTTAAAATATACAAATAATTTGCTTGATTTAAAAAAGATTAAGGTGGATAATAATTAAGGCAGGAGGGGATGAATTTAATTATATAAAACTTTAATGTAATAAAATTGAATAAAAATCGTAATTTTGTTTACGCATTTAAATTTTGATATAATGTTTACAAAAAAATTTTAAACATTAAACAAAAATTGAAGGATTTTTTAAATTTTTGTCTAATTATATAAATATATAAAGAAAAGCTTTTCTCGAGTGTTTAAATTTGTATATTGATTATCATCGCCAAATGATATAAAATGTATATATCATTTATAAGCAATATACAATTTTCAAATGCCCACTTCACTAAGGAGGTGAAGTAAAGAGAGATAAAAAGCGCTTTTTATATTTTGGGGGGGGTCAAGTTGTTTTAAATTTTATTTTACAGAAAATAGGAGGAGATGTAAATGTTGAAACACAAAAGAATTATAGTAACATTGCTTTCTCTAGTATTAGTCTTAAGCGCACTATTGGCAGGTTGCAGTGGTCAAAGTAAAACTGCTACGAGTACAACTTCTACAAATACTCAGAGTGAACAAGTTTTGAATTTAAATTTAGGTGATGAACCACCAACTCTGGACCCTCAAAAAGCTACAGATGAAGTTTCTATTACAATTTTAAATGACGTGCTAGAAGGACTTGTAAGATACAACAAAGACGGAAAGATTGAGAAAGGTTCAGGCCTTGCAAAAGATTGGACAATATCAGAGGATGGGCTTACCTATACCTTCTATTTAAGAGATGCTAAATGGAGTGACGGCAATCCTATAACAGCTTATGACTTTGAATATGCGTGGAAAAGAGCTCTTGACCCTAATACAGGTTCTCAATATGCTTATCAGTTGTATTATATTAAGGGGGCAGAAGAATATAACTCTGGCAAAGGCAGTGCTGACCAAGTAGGGGTTAAGGCTTTAGATGATAAGACTTTGCAAGTTACTTTAAAAGCACCAGCACCTCAATTTTTAGGATTGACTTCTTTTGTAACTTATATGCCTCTTGAAAAAGCAATATATGAAAAATATGGAGATAAAGTTGGCTCTGACCCCAACACTATGGTATACAGTGGCCCATTTATAGTAAAAGAATGGAACCATGAACAAAACATTGTCCTTGAAAAAAACCCATATTATTGGGATAAAGATAATGTAAAACTTCAAACAATTAATTTCAGTATGATAAAGGACAATAACTCTCTGGTGCAAAACTATGATACGGGAGCTCTTGATTCTATCTTTATTCCTGGAGACTATATAGATAAATATAAAGATTCACCTGAATATCACAACTATGCACTTGCGACTGTTTGGTATTTGCAATTCAATAATAAAGATAAAATATTTAAAAATGCTAATATAAGAAAGGCATTTACTCTTTCAATAAATAGAGAGCTTTTTGTAAAAGAAGTTGCTAAAAATGGTTCTATACCAGCAGAAGCCATTGTTCCGCCTGGAATTCCTGGTTACAACGGAGATTTTAGGAGTGAAGCTGGACCAGGATATTTCAAAGACAATGATGTGGCACAAGCAAAAGAATACTTGCAAAAAGGCTTACAAGAGCTTGGCCTTAGCAAACTCCCTAACATTAAGTTCTTAACGGGTGATACAGATACTGCTAAAAAATACGCTGTAGCTTTACAACAAATGTGGAATCAAGCTCTTGGAGTGCAAGTTGAGATTCAAAGCGTAGCATTTAAAGTAAGACTTGACATGATGGACAAAGGAGATTATCAAATAGTTCTTGCTGGTTGGGGGGCTGACTACAACGATCCAATGACCTTCCTCGATATGTGGGAGACAAACAATGGTAATAACACAGCTTTCTATAGCAATCCAAATTACGATAAACTCATAGAAGAAGCAAAAGTAAATGGTGACTTAAAAGCAAGAAATGAAGAAATGATTCAAGCAGAAAAAATCTTAATGGAAGATATGCCAATTGGTCCATTGTGGTTCCAAGCAAGGGCATATGTGGTAAAACCGTATGTAAAGAATCTTTACTTCCCAACATTTGGCCCTGATTGGGAGATGAAATGGACTTACATTGAGGGAAAATAAATAAAAATTAAAGAAAGAATGATTTAGAATAAATGCGAATATATATGGCATAGGCCATATATATTCGCTGTATATTTACATCAAACGCCATTGGAGGTGTAAAAATTTGCTAAGATATACTTTAGAACGAACGATATATATGATTATAACTTTGTGGGTCATTGTCACTTTAACATTTTTCTTAATGCACATGATTCCTGGGGATCCTTTTACAAGCGAAAAAAGAGTCCCAGAGCAAATAAGGCAAAACATGCTGGCTAAGTATCACTTGGATAAACCTTTAATTGTCCAATATGGATATTACCTAAAAAATTTGTTACATGGCGATTTAGGCATTTCATTAAAATATTTGAACAGAACGGTAAATGAAATTATAGCAAACGGTTTTCCAGCGTCTTTTCAAATAGGAATGCAATCGATAATCCTAGGAGTATTTTTAGGATTGATTCTTGGAATTGTGGCGGCATTAAACAGAAATGGCTTTTGGGATTATGTTTCAATGATTTTGGCTATTATAGGAAGGTCTGTCCCTAATTTTATTATTGCTACATTGTTGCAGTATTGGATAGCTTCAAAATTAAGATGGCTTCCTGTGTCAGGATGGGGAACTTTTGCTCATACTATACTTCCTTCAATAGCGCTTTCTTTTGCTTCATTGTCAATAATTTCTCGTTTAATGAGGGCAAGTATGCTTGATGTAATTGGACAGGACTATATAAAGACTGCTAAATCAAAAGGGCTTTCTTCTTTTGAGATTATTTGGAGGCATATGATAAGAAATGCCATTTTGCCAGTAATAACGGTATTGGGACCATTGATTGCAGGAATCGTTACAGGTACTTTTGTCGTTGAAAGAATATTTGGCATACCAGGTCTTGGTAAATATTTTGTGCAGAGTATATATAACAACGACTATACTATGATATTGGGAACGACTATTTTCTACAGTGCTATCCTTGTATTCCTAGTATTCCTTGTAGATATAACATACGGTTTAATTGATCCAAGAATAAGACTTGCTAAGGGAGGTAAATAACGGTGGTTGAAATTACAAGAGAGAAATTTGAAAGAGTAGGGCCCAATATTGAAGAAAGCCAAGCGATTGTACGTCCCAGTATGACTTATTGGCAAGATGCATGGAGAAGGCTTAAAATGAATAAAGTTGCAATGGCATCTTTGGTGTTTCTTATCTTATTGGGCATAATGGCGATTATAGGTCCTTATATGCTACCTTACAAATATTCTGACCAAAACCTTATGATGACAAACAAACCACCATCTGCTGAGCATTGGTTTGGTACGGATTATCTTGGCAGGGACTTATTTGTGAGGACGTGGATGGGAGCGAGAATATCCCTTACTATAGGTATTGCAGCGGCTTTACTGGATGGCATCATTGGTGTAATTTACGGGGGAATTTCAGGATACTTTGGAGGACAAGTTGACAATGTTATGATGCGTATTGTGGATATTTTGTATGGAATACCCTATCTCATATTAGTTATCTTGCTTATGCTTGTTATGGGACCTGGCATTGTTACTATAATTACTGCAATGGTTATAACAGGTTGGGTTGGAATGGCAAGGCTTGTAAGAGGACAGGTTTTGCAATTAAAAGAGCAGGAATTTGTGTTAGCAGCAAAGACTTTAGGTGCTTCTCCTGCAAGAATAATTTTAAAACACTTAATCCCAAACACTTTAGGTCCAATAATAGTTTCTATAACTTTTGACGTTCCTGCGGCAATTTTTACAGAAGCATTCTTAAGTTATATAGGCCTTGGCGTGCAGCCTCCTTTAGCAAGTTGGGGAACTTTAGCTAATGATGCTACCAATGTTCTTTTGATGTACCCATATCAGTTGTTCTTCCCGGCATTTTTCATAAGTATGACAATGCTCTCTTTCAACTTATTAGGTGATGGTTTAAGAGATGCTTTGGACCCAAGGTTGCGCAAATAAGGAGGAATTGACATGGAAAAAAAGGAAGTATTGTTAGAAGTAAAAGATCTGGAATACTCTTTTGACACATATGCCGGGGAGGTTAAAGCAGTAAGAGGCGTAAGCTTTGAAGTGTATAAAGGAGAAGCGTTAGCGATTGTTGGAGAATCTGGCTGTGGTAAGTCTGTTACAATGCATGCTGTAATGAAACTAAACCCTGAACCTCCAGGAAGATTAAAAGGTGGAAAAATTATATTTGACGGAAAAGATATAACTAACTATACGGATAAAGAGATGCAATCAATAAGAGGTTCAAAAATTGGTATGATATTCCAAGATCCTATGACTTCTTTAAACCCTACAATGACAATAGGGAATCAAATTGCTGAAGTAATTTTAAAACATGAAGATGTGACTAAATCAGAGGCTATGAAAAGGGCTAAAGAAATGTTAGATATTGTCGGCATCCCTAATGCTGAAAAAAGAATTCATCAATATCCTCATGAATTTTCGGGCGGCATGAGACAGAGGGCGATGATTGCTATTGCCCTTGCTTGTAGACCTAAATTATTAATTGCAGACGAACCTACTACAGCCTTAGACGTTACAATACAAGCCCAGATTTTAGATTTGATGAAGGATTTGCAAAAACAGTTTAATACTTCAATAATTATCATTACTCATGACCTTGGAGTTGTTGCTGATATAGCTGATAGAGTTGTGGTAATGTATGCAGGAAAAATTGTAGAAAGAGGAACTTTAGATGAGATATTCTATCATCCCCAGCATCCTTATACGTGGGGATTGTTGAGGTCTGTTCCACGATTAGATGCCAAAAACAAAGAAAGGCTTGTACCTATAATTGGTACGCCTCCTGATTTATTTGCACCACCTGTTGGTTGCCCTTTTGCAGCAAGATGTGACTACGCTATGAAAATATGCTATGAAGCTCCGCCAGAGGTGACTAGAGAATCAGAGACTCATCAAGTTGCTTGTTGGCTTAAGCACCCCTATGCTCCCAAAGTTACCAATCCGTTCGAAATGGGGGTAGCAGCAGATGAGTGATAACAAGGTTTTATTAGAAGTTAAAAATTTAAAAAAATATTTTCAAGTTAGTGGCGGTATTTTAAAAGCTGTAGATGATGTAAGCTTTACCATTAAAAAAGGAGAAACGTTAGGTTTGGTGGGAGAGTCGGGGTGTGGTAAATCTACTACAGGTCGTACGATAATAGGATTATATGAGCCAACGGCAGGAGAAATAATATTCGATGGAGAAAAAGTTAACCATCTAACTTACGAAGGAAGAAAGAAATTTGCCCGAAGAGCGCAAATGATTTTCCAAGACCCCTATGCCTCTTTAAATCCCCGTATGACGGTTGGGGATATCATTGGTGAAGGAATTGACATTCATGGGTTATATACTGGAAAAGAAAGAATGGAAAGAATATATCAACTTTTAGAGATGGTAGGGCTAAATAGAGAACACGCTAATAGATTTCCTCACGAATTTTCAGGTGGTCAGAGACAAAGAATTGGTATAGCGAGGGCAATGGCTATAGAGCCAGAATTTATTATAGCTGACGAGCCTATATCTGCTTTAGACGTTTCTATACAAGCTCAGATTGTAAATCTTTTGATGAATTTGCAACAAGAAAAAGGCCTTACCTACTTATTTATTGCTCATGACTTGAGTATGGTAAGGCATATAAGTGATAAGGTTGCTGTAATGTATTTAGGAATGATTGTGGAAATGACTAGTAGCGCCGAGCTTTACTCTAATCCCCTCCATCCTTATACTCAGGCACTTTTGTCAGCTGTACCTATACCTGACCCTAAAGTAGAGAGAAAAAGAGAAAGGATAATACTTGAAGGTGATGTGCCAAGCCCAATAAATCCACCATCTGGTTGTAGATTTAGAACGAGATGCAAATATGCGATGGATATTTGTAAAGAACAAACTCCACCCCTTAAAGAAGTAGGTAGTAGCCATTTTGTTGCTTGCCATCTTTTCAATAAATAAAAAGGCACTCGCAGTGGGTGCCTTTTTTACATAAATTTTAAAAAAAGAAGGGATAAAATGAGTAAAAGGTTTTTAGCAGCTTTATTAATTATAATAGTTTCAATTGCTATAATTTTTTATCATTTTTATGAATATCTAAAGATTTTTGCAAGCAATCCTTCTGATATGTGGAGTAGAGATTTAGCTATTGGTGAAAAAACTTAAATATGCCTTCTCATCTTTTTGGGATGGCAATATTAAATACTTGGAAAAACCACCCGTTTCTATCCAGGATAAAAACAATCCCTTGGGAGTATTTAATATATATGGCTCAGAAGCCCATTTACCTTCTTTAGGTAAGCGGTGTACGTAGCTTAGATTTACAAAATGCTTTAAGTTTTTCAGTTTTTTCTCTTTCTGCTGCTTTGCTTTTGGGATTTATTATGATATTTTCAGTTTCATTACCAGCTTATGAGTGGTTTTTATTTGTCATGTTTTTTGAACCCAAGAAATTCAAAAATGAGTCGATTAATTCTTTTTACATAGGAATGTCTTTATATGGTGTTGGGAAATATTTATTATATCCACCTCAGCCTATAAAAATGAGTATGATTGAAGCTTCTTTCCCGTATAACTTAAAACTCATACCTATATTGACAGTGCTTTTGTCATTTGTTTTTGTCAAAATGTATTTTGGAGAGAAGAAATTTAATTCTAATTTTGCAGCTTTTACTTTCCTTGTAATTGTTGATGCTTTATTTACAATTTATTCTATGCGCCTTTTTTAATAAAATAGGAATTTTTTAGCAGCTATGTTGCTGCTATTTTTTTTACTGGAACATAATAAGCACAATTTATTTTCATGTTTTCACTATTTAAATTGTCTTTATTGTAGTTATCATCAACAAAACTATTGTTCTTTATCATTTGTGAGAGGTCAGATAAAGTGCATTTTCCTTCTTTTTGATAAATACAATCGGCTGTGCAATTTATATTAGTCACAGGTACCACCTCCCTTTTTTATTTTTCCTAAAACTCAAAAAACTAATCCATTTAACCGATACAATATATGTAATTACTAATAAAGTTAAGAAATTGTAATGAGTTTGTAATCATTTTGTAATATTAATGTATTATGATATATTTAAAGTCGAATTTTTTCACAAAAAGGGGGGCTTTTAGTGAAAAAAATAGCATTATTTGTTGCAATGGTTGTAGCAATTTTAGCCTCATATAGTATAGCTTTTGCATATAAGAACACTATTTTAGTAGATGGAAAGCCTTTTTATTACAATGTTCCAGATATCACAATTAAAGTAGCTGGCCAAAATTTCGACACTGGAAAGACCCCGCCTTTGATTTTAAAAGACAGTACATTAATTCCTGTGAGAGTAATCTCGGAAAAAGGATTCGGAGCTAAAGTAGAGTGGGATGACAAAACTAAATCTGTTACTATAACAAAAGATAAAACTGTTAGACTGACTATTGGAAGTGACGTTGCCTTAGTTGATGGTAAAGAAGTTAAGTTAGTAGCTCCTGCGCGAATAATAGGAATTGGCAACGAAGGATATACATATATTCCTTTTAGGTTTTTGTTTGAAACTTTTGGCTACAAAGTAGAATGGGACCAAAAAAATTACCAAATAAATGCCGCCTCTCCACCTAAAATTGCAAATATAACTAGCTTTACTACAAGTTATAATAACGGCGTATTTTCCGTAAATATCACAGCGGATAGTCCCATAAAGTATAGTCAAGGAGTTATAGAAGATCCAGGGAATATTAGAATTTATGTGGACATAGAAAATGCCATATGGGACAAAGGAAGAATAGATATACCAATTAATAAGAAAAGTCTTGTAAATGCAGTAATTGCACAGAACCAAACACAACCTGTCCCTAAAGTACGGGCAGTGATATATTTAACAGATGTAGTTCCTTACAATATTACCAAATCGCAGGATAGTACCAATTTAACTATTTCATTTGATATTGGTACAAGCTATGTAACAGGAATAAGTTTTGCAAAAGAAGGTGATTATGATAAAGTTATAATCAATTGCGATGCGGAGCAGTTTAATACTCAAAAAGTTGGAGATAATAAGATAGTTGTTGACATATCAGATGCTATTCTTAAAATGCCAGATGGAAGTAAAGCTGGTCAGATACCAGTGCAAGGAAATGTTATAACGGCTATAAGGTATTCACAGTATAACAACGATACAGTGAGAGTGGTGGCAGATACTACTGGGAAAGCGGATTATTCTGTAAAAATACTCGATAAAAACATTATAATGTTGGTCTTGAAGTCTCAGCCGAATGAAATGCCTCTTATTTACATAGATCCTGGCCATGGTGGAAGTGATCCTGGTGCGATAGGAGTAGGTGGTTTAAGAGAATCTGATGTAGTTTTAGGGATTGCTCTTAAGCTAAATAGCCTTCTCACAAAAGGTGGATTTAGAACTACGATGTCTAGAGATTCTGATGTATTTATAGACCTTGTTACTAGGTCACAAGAAGCGAACAATGCGGGAGCTGACGTATTTATAAGTATACACACCAATGCTTTTGGGACTCCAACTCCTAAAGGCACAGAAATATGGTATTATCCAAATGGATACAAGGGAGACACAAGAGACAACAAGACTTTTGCTCAAATCATCCATGACAACTTAATGAAAGAGATAAACACTGTAGACAGAGGGCTTAAAGAAGGGCCTAATTTGTCAGTGTTAAACAAAACAAAAATGCCGGCAATACTTATCGAAACAGCTTTTATAACCAATCCTGATGATGCAGCTTTGCTTCAGGACGATGCCTTCCAATGGAAAGTAGCTCAAGGAATATATAATGGCATTGTAGAATATTTTAAAAAATTAAAAGAGGGATCTATCTCTGCAACTGTTTCTAATTCTGTATATGATACAAATAATACAAATAGCAATCCATAATTTATCTGTTTTTTTAAACCAGGTCAGACTGTAGACAAATTTTCGTAAAGGAGATATTTTGCATAAGGAGCGACTTGTTACAAAGCGGTAACAAAACTTAGCAAGACCGAGGGTGGAGGCAGGGCCGAAGCCATGGATGGCGGAGGCGGGCACCTTAAGGCATGGATGCCGATTGTGCCCGGTACCCTGCCGGAGCCTGAAGGTCGAGCTTTTAGTTTTGTCGCTTTGGAACATCGGAGCGACGATGCAAAATATCTCCTTTGAATATTTTTTAACTTTGTCAACAAAAAAATCTGGATTTTTAAACCAGATTTTTTTGTCTTTATGTTCTTGTAAAATATTAATAAAGGTTTTAAAATAATATTGAGCGATAAAAACAATAAAGCAGAATAAATTAACTTTAAACTATTTTTATTAAATGAAAGGGTTGAAGAAATGAACAGGATTGATGGAAGAGAATTTAATGAACTGAGACCTATAAAAATTACGAGAAATTTTAATAAGTTTGCTGAAGGTTCAGTGCTAATTGAGATGGGAAACACAAAAGTCATTTGCACTGCCTCCATTGAGGATAAGGTACCTCCATTTCAAAAAGGTACAGGTAAGGGTTGGATAACCAGTGAGTATGGTATGTTGCCAAGAGCAACTGAAACAAGGAATCCAAGAGAAGTAACTAAAGGAAGACCTAGTGGAAGGACTATGGAAATACAGCGGCTTATAGGCCGTTCTTTAAGGTCTGTAGTGGATTTGGATGTGTTAGGAGAAAAGACTATATGGATAGATTGCGATGTTATACAAGCAGATGGGGGTACAAGAACAGCTTCTATTACAGGCTCATTTATAGCATTGGCAGATGCACTTAACAAATTGGTAGAAAAAGGTGACATCCCTAAGATTCCTTTGAAAGGTTTTGTTGCGGCTGTAAGTGTAGGAATTGTGGAGGGAAATGAGCTTTTAGATTTATCCTTTCAAGAAGATTCGAATGCATTAGTAGATATGAATGTAGTTATGACAGACAAAGGAGAAATTGTAGAAATACAGGGAACAGGTGAAGGTGGACCATTTACAAAGCAGAATTTGACAGACCTTTTAAGCCTTGCAGAATATGGGATTGAACAGATTATCAAAATTCAAAAAGAAGTTCTTTCAGATATTGTAGATAAAATAGGAGTTGATTCAGTTGAAAATAATAATAGCAACCCACAATCCTCACAAAACTGAAGAAATAAAAAATTTTTTTAAAGGCTATCCTGTTGAAATTTATTCTATGGCAGACTTGGGTATAAAAGAAGACATAGAAGAGACAGGAAATACGATTGAAGAAAATGCTCTTATCAAGGCTCGCTTTTTAAAAGAAAAGGTTGATGGAATTGTTATAGCTGACGATACAGGATTGTTTGTGGAGCATTTAAATGGACAACCTGGAGTATATTCAGCAAGATTTGCTGGTGAAAATGCTACCTATGAAGATAACAACAAAAAATTATTAAAACTATTAGAGGGTGTTCCTTACGAAAAAAGAAAAGCTTATTTTAAGACAGTAATAGCAGTGGTAGAAAGGGAAAAAGAAACTTTATTAGAAGGCAAATTAGAAGGGCACATTTTAGATCATCCTCGAGGGAAAAATGGTTTTGGATATGACCCAGTTTTTTATGTCGATAATTTAGGAAAGAGTTTGGCAGAACTTACTATGGAAGAAAAAAATAAGATAAGTCATAGAGCTGATGCTCTTATGAAGTTAAAAAATTATATTTTAAAACGTCTGGAGGAAAAATAAATGGTTTTAGCAGTTATTAGCGACACACATGGTATATTTGCGCTGGTTAGGAAAAAATTGCGGGAGCTTAAAGGAATAGATTATCTTATTCATTTAGGAGATAATGCTTCAGATGCTATTCAATTATCTCAAGAGTTTGGGATTCCATTAGAGTATGTTAAAGGGAATTGTGATTTCCCTACAAAAGATGAATTGGAGAAAGTAATTGAAACAGAAGGCCAAAAAATCTTGTTAACTCATGGACACAGATATTATGTTAAATACGAGTATCAAACGATTTTAGATAGAGGAAGAGAATTGGGAGTAAATGCTGTATTTTTTGGCCATACTCATATTCCTATGATTTCAAAACATGAAGATATTTTACTTTTAAATCCAGGCAGTCCTTCTTTGCCAAGAGAAGGTGCAAAAAAAACTATAGCATTAGTGACAATTGATAAGACTGGTATATTCCCAAGATTAGTGAATTTAGAAGAAGTCTCAGTGCTAAAAGAAGCATAGAAAACGTAAGAGTGGGGAATTACCCCCTCTTATGTTTTCTATACAATTTAATCCAAAAAAAATTTTTAAAACGAGGTGTTGACAAAGATAAAGGCATCTGATATAATCTAAAAATGTCAGACGGATTAAGAAACAAGCAAGGAAAATTCTTCTGAAATCTCAAGTAAGTTAACACATGCGGGTGTAGCTCAATGGTAGAGCCCCAGCCTTCCAAGCTGGTTACGTGGGTTCGATTCCCATCACCCGCTCCAATATGCGCCTGTAGCTCAGTTGGATAGAGCAACGGCCTTCTAAGCCGTGTGTCGGGAGTTCGAATCTCTCCAGGCGCACCATTTATTGTGTGGTGGATATAGTTCAGTTGGTTAGAGCGCCAGATTGTGGCTCTGGAGGTCGTGGGTTCAAGTCCCACTATCCACCCCATGCTGGGATGTAGCCAAGTGGTAAGGCACCAGACTTTGACTCTGGCATTCGTAGGTTCGAATCCTGCCATCCCAGCCAATTATGTGACCCATTAGCTCAGGAGGTAGAGCACCTGCCTTTTAAGCAGGGTGTCCCGCGTTCGAGTCGCGGATGGGTCACCAGTTTTAAAGAGAAAAGTGAGGGCCTGAATTTGTGCGGGAGTGGCGGAATTGGCAGACGCGCTAGATTCAGGTTCTAGTGCCTAAAGTGGCATATGGGTTCAAGTCCCTTCTCCCGCACCATATAGATGCGGACATAGCTCAGTTGGTAGAGCATCACCTTGCCAAGGTGAGGGTCGCGAGTTCGAGTCTCGTTGTCCGCTCCATTTTAATTATGTATGCGCCCTTAGCTCAGTTGGATAGAGTGACAGGCTTCGAACCTGGAGGTCGTGGGTTCAAATCCTACAGGGCGCACCAGAGAAGAAAAAGCCAAATATATAACAACGGTTCTACGTGCGCCATTAGCTCAGTTGGTAGAGCAGCTGACTCTTAATCAGCGGGTCCGGGGTTCGAGTCCCTGATGGCGCACCAGTATTTATGCGAAGTTTAAGGGTATCGATAAAATGTCGATACCTTTTTTGTATGCGAAATTAAGGATTTTCTCCTTATGTTGGGGTCCACTAATTTTTTCTGCTATTCTTTCGGCTTAGAACTTTTCCTTGTCTAAAACTGTGGATACAGAGCTTACTATAATGCTTATGATGCTCAGAAACCTCAAAAAGAGCTTATACTTCATAGCGATTTGAGGTCACAATATACAAGTACTAAATTTGAAGAACTTATCTAAAGGTAACATAAAGGGGGCATTTAGAAAATACCTACCCCAGCTCTTGACAAAGAACCCAATGAGGTGGAATTGGTTAAACAATTTTCTGATTTTTTTTTTTTTTTTTTTTTTTTTTTTTTTTTTTTTTTTTTTTTTTTTTTTAATTTTTAAGAAGGAATTATGCTTTTTTTGTCGAATATAGTACTTTAACAGATAATAATGTAAAAAACAAAACAGTTAACTATTTATATTGTATATCTTTGCTTTTGTAAGTAAGTTATAACTTGAAAACAACTAAAAAAATTTATATTGTCTTTTTCTCAAAAAAAAA
>Ga0207430_10081_pt1 | contig 46215 bp, 42 predicted proteins | sample YelNatsi3bottle8_FD_187544 | JGI IMG/M metagenome (GOLD analysis project Ga0207430, IMG submission 187544) | Hot spring thermophilic microbial communities from Obsidian Pool, Yellowstone National Park, USA - site 3 bottle 8 (SPAdes) (version 2) | ecosystem: Environmental > Aquatic > Thermal...
AAGCATGGGAGTATGCCAATACAAGAAAAGGCTATTGGAGGATATCCAACAGCCAGATATTAGCAACTTCCATAACTAACGAATACCTTGAAAAGGAAGGCTTTTTAAGTCTAACAAAGAGACTTTCGATGGCATAATAGATTCTGATGAACCGCCGTATACCGAACGGTACGTACGGTGGTGTGAGAGGACGGTAGGTAAAATAATTACCTACCTCCTACTCGATTTTTATGCACTATTTTTTATATTAAAAGATGTGGCAGAAGAAACAACAGCAGCAGAAGCAGATTAATATTATAAATATAAGCAAGCATATCCACCACCAATTGCAAGAACCGCTCTTGGTGATTTCTGTCATTATGGTTTACCCCCTTTTTAAATATTTCTAATTTATAATATGCGATAAGGGGGAAAGTGTGAAATTTTAGTGTTTATTCTTTATAATAGAAAAAGGCTTTTTCTAAATTATTCTTTTTTAAGTTTATTCCCAAATATTTTGTTGCCGTTTCGGGTATAATATATGCCTTGCCATTTTTAACAATCAGGTTTATTTTATGATTTAATGGAGAACCGTTTAGAACTGCAAATCCATCGGGATGATATATATTTAAGGTATTATCACCTTTTTTTAGTATAATACTTTTATTTTGAGTGTCCCATATAGTTTCTACGCCCAGAGGAGCAAAAAAAGCTTTCGCAGCAACAAAGTTTGCATTTCCTTTTGAAAAGGATTCTATTATATAGGACTTTATTTGTTCCTTTTCATTGATAATTAACCGGGCTACATTGGGGTAACGGGGTATTATATTAATATTTTTAATACTTCCCTTTAACATGGCTGAAAAAATTTCCTTTGATGTATTTGGGGGCACTATAATCCTTTTGAGTAAAAAGGGATCGGAGCTCTTGTAAATCGTGCCATCTTTAAGGTTGACGGTGAATCCGAGTTTATAATATTTTTTGGAAATTTCTAATGCGATTTTATTGTAATGACCGTAAGGAAAAGCGATAGCTCTCGGCTTAGGAAGGCCTATTTCTTCAAAAACTCTATTTAATTCTTCAAAATCTTTAGCGATTTCTTCTTTGCTGCTTAAGGTAAGAATGGATTTTTTATCAACTAATCTATGCATGTTAAAAGTGTGAGAACCAAATTCGAAAACTCCGCTTTTTTGCATCTCTAAAATTTGTTTAACATTCAAGTGCTTAAACTTAGTTGTTACTTTTGAGTTTTCATCTTTTTGTATGCAGGAACCTATCAAAAAGACAACTGCTTTGAAACCGTATTTTTTTAGTATTGGATATGCAATTTTATATACTGATTCATAGCCATCGTCAAAGGTTATTAATACCGTTTTTTCTGGCAAGGGCATTTTATTGTAAAGATATTCTTCGATTTCGGACAAGGATGCGGTATGGTAATCGTTCTCAAAGAGGTATTTCATCTGGGATTCAAATTCTTCTTTTGTTATTATTGCTTTTGTATCAGGAAATAATGACAAAGGTTTGTCAATGATATGATGATAACAAAGCACTGTGACGTGAGAGGGTGAATTTGTCAGTTCTAAAATGGGAAATACAACGGTAATAAGGGAAGACATATATAAAGATAAAATAAAAACATTAGAGATTATTAATTTAAACAGTCTTTTTTTCATTTCATTTCCTCCAAAGGAGTAAGTTTTTATGATATGATTTGCTAAATAAATAATTTTAAATATAATATATATTAAGTATACCATACGTAATTTTGCGCCTCAATACCGCCTACCGGGAGATGGCACGTAAAAAAAGGCGGACTAAAAATATCCCGGTTATCCGAACAATTTCCTTTTATAAAAGTTCGGGTATTGTTAGGAATTTACAATTTATGAGTGACAAAAAAGAGAGTTTAAAAGTGGCTTTAATACAATTGCAAATAGAAGATGGAAGGGTTGAGAATAATATAAATAGAGTTTTGAATAGAATAAAAGAAGCTTTGGACCATAACAAAAATATAGATGTTGTGGTTTTGCCTGAAATGTGGAATACAGGATACGACTTGAGAAATCTTAATAATATTGCTGATGAAGAAGGAAAACCTTCTATAGAAAAGCTAAAGGAATTGGCTAAAAATTATGCTGTGAATATTGTTGCTGGCTCTATTGCAGATAAACGGGAAGAGGAAGGCAGTAAAAAGATTTATAATTCTTCTTATATAATAAATCGCTTCGGCGAAGTTATGGCAAGATACGATAAAGTGCACCTTTTCAGGCTTATGAATGAAGATAAATATCTTGCATCAGGAAGTAAAATGGCTACCTTTGAAATTGACGGAATAAAATGTGGCGTAGCTATTTGCTATGATCTTCGTTTCCCGGAATTTATTAGAAAAATAGCCCTCGAAGGTATAAAGGTGCTTTTTGTTCCTGCTCAATGGCCCATGCCCCGGGACAAACACTGGAGGCTATTAAATGTTGTAAGGGCAATAGAAAATCAGATTTACGTAATAGGTGTAAACAGGGCAGGTAAGCAGGGAAATGTGATTTTTCCGGGAGCATCTTTGATTGTTGACCCGTGGGGCGAAGTAGAGGTTGAGCTTGAGGACAAAGAGTGTGTTTTTTGCCATACTATTAACCTCGGTAAGATAGAGAAAGTAAGAAGATACCTTCCGGTTTATGAAGACCGAAGGCCGGATTTATATTAATACAAAGGAGATGGTTTAATGAAATGCCATACCATAATGGGTATCTTGATTGACAACAGAAATGCTTGTGCACCGAAGGTCCAAGAAATATTGACAAAATATGGATGCAACATTAAAGCAAGGTTAGGGCTGCATGAAGTTGATGAGAAACAGTGCTACGACGAGGGGCTAATAATACTTCAGCTTTGCGGCAGTGATGAGGAAATTGAAAACCTTCAAAAAGAACTTAATTCTCTTGAACGGGTAAAAGCAAAGAAATTCGTTCTTTCCTTTGATGAGGAGAATTAAACAAAATAAAGGATATTGTGTGCCGGGAAATACTCCCGGATTTTTTCTTCAAAGAAGTTTTTCAATTCCTCCATTTTTTCCTTGGGATAAAGGTATTTTCCGTAACCGAACTGTCCGAATTTGAAAATCCTTTCCCCTTCTTCTAAAGGTAATTTGGTCCGCGGGAAAACCTCCAAAATGTTCTTCTTTGCCCTTGCTGTAAATCTATAAGTAATAAGCTCAAATTCAATAGTTTTATTGTAGTTTTGAAAGCACCTGGCTAATTTGAAAAGCATTTTATCATATTCGTATTCCCAACCGGGATAGTGAAAAATGGGTCCTATCATGAACCCCAGTTTGTAATCTGCTTTTGCAACCTTTAAGGCAGCATTAATCCTCCCATCTAAAGATGGAGTTTTATGTTCAAACTGTTTTATAATACTTTCGGAATTTATACTGAAGCGTATCGTTGTTTTCTGATTATGTTTAACATCAAGTAAAGAATCCACATTTGAAAATTTGGTTACAAACCTGAAATACCCGTATCCCTCCTTGCTGAAAAATTCAATGGTTTTCTTAAGGGAATCGGTGTAGGGTTCAACAGGGAGGGGGTCCGAAGTGGCAGACCCTTCAAAAAAAGTAATTTCAGGAACCCTTTTTTCAATATATTTTTTTGCTTTTTTAAGGATTTCCTCAATGTTTACATAAACCCTTATATAGGGTTTTTTGCCAAGTGTGGTATTTAAATAACAGTATTCGCACTCTCCTACACAGCTTGTTACAAGGGGAAGTTGAAAATGGGCGGATGGCTTGCAGCTTTCAAAATCAAGGGTACGGCGAATTCCGACCACTAAAGTCCTTTTTGCCTCAAAGAATGCCTCCTGAGGTGTTTTCCCGGGGATTCCCGTTATCCTATTATGAGACCCTATTATTTCGGTATCAACACCGAGTTCCTGCATCTTTAAATAAATTTTTTTCCCCATAGGGTAGTCTAATGCTTCTTTTTCAAAAAATGCCCTTTTAGGAATAAATACGTACATAGGTATCCCTCCATAAGTATTTTTCCCTTTTCTTTATTGAGTGTTTCAGTTAATATTGTCTTTAAGGGAGGTATATTTACTATGAAGGAAAAACTGAGAAAGATATCAACGAACCTGTACGAGTTTGAAAATGAAGAAAATAAAATAAAAATAAATGTGTATTTAAGTGAAAGGCTTTTCAATGATTTTGTAGAGGATGAATCTTTAAAGCAGCTTTACAATGCATCCATGTTGAAAGGAGTTGTAAGCCCTGTAATAGGGATGCCTGACATCCATACGGGTTTTGGGCTCCCCATAGGGGGTGTAATGGCAACCGACTGGGAAGAAGGTGTGGTGTCTGCCGGAGCGGTGGGGATGGACATTAACTGCGGGGTGAGGTTAATTACTACAAATATTCCTGCGGAGGAATTGACAAGAGAACGTTTAAAAAAAATATTGGAATTAATTTCGGAATACGTGCCTTCAGGAGTAGGCAAATCCAGCGCAATAAAGGCTTTTAGAAAACCGGATTTGGAAGCAATAGCTTCGGTGGGTGTCAAACATTTCATCGATGCGGGATTTGGGCGAAAGGAAGATCTTTTTAGGATTGAAGATAATGGATGCATAACCTTTGCGGATGCGAATTGTGTGCCTAAAACTGCAAAGGAAAGAGCGGACCAACTCTGCACAATAGGAGGAGGCAACCATTTTATTGAAATAGGGAAAATCAGTAATATCTTTGATGAAAAAACCGCCGAATACTTTGGATTGAAAAAAGGCTTTGTTTATGTGCTTATACATACAGGTAGCAGGGGATTGGGTCACCAGATATGCACCGATTTTTCTAAAAGAATGTGGGAAAATCAGGATAAAAATGGAACGAAAGCTCCGGTTAAAGGACTTGCCTGCGCACCCATTCATTCGGAGGACGGGCAAAAATACTTGGGTGCAATGGGGGCTGCTGCGAATTACGCTTTTTGCAACAGGCAGCTAATAACTTATTTTATAAGGGAGGCTTTTTGCAAAGTTTTTAAAAAAGATGAAAAGGAATTAGGGCTCAACATTTTATACGATGTTGCCCATAATATTGCAAAAAAAGAAAAACACAATGGGAGATGGCTTTTGGTCCATAGAAAGGGAGCCACAAGGGCATTGCCCGCTGGGCATCCGGATAATCCTTTGATTTTTAAAGAAACCGGACATCCAGCAATAATTCCCGGAAGCATGGGAACGGCGTCTTATGTACTTACAGGACTGAAAGCTATTAGTGCGACTTTCAATTCGGTAAATCACGGTGCAGGCAGGGTAATGTCACGAAAAAAAGCAAAGGAGGAATTTACAAAAGAAGAGCTTTTAAAACAGCTCGATAATGTCTATATAGCTTCAAAGGACTTAAAGGCCCTTCTTGATGAAGCGCCGCTGGCATATAAGGATATAGACGAGGTGGTAAATACCCTTGTGGAAGCGGGACTTACACAACCTATTGTGAGGTTAAAGCCAATGGGAGTACTCAAAGGGGAAGGAGAAGAATCATAGGATTTTTTTAATTTTTTTATAATTAAAGAAGGTTTATAAAAAAAATCATAGAAATATAATATATGGATAAAGATATATAAACAAATTAGAATTATTGGAGGCGATATATTGATGAAAACAAAAAAAATCGTTGTGCTTGGAGGAGGATTTGGGGGGTTAACTGCTGCACTTAGACTTAATAAGCTTTTTAAAAAAAGTAAGGATGTAGAGCTTTACCTTATTAACCGATCGAAAGACCAGATTTACTTAACTCAGCTTCACGAAGTAGCGGGAAGGAGAATAAAGCCAGAGGGTGTATGTTATCCTTTAGATATTGCCCTTGAAGAAACAAAGGTAGAACTCATCATTGACGATATAAAGGACTTTGACCTCAACAATAGGCTGTTAATAGGAGAAAAGGGCGAATATTATTTTGATTACCTCCTTTTAGCATGCGGAAGTGAGCCGGAATTCTTTAACATCCCCGGAATGAAGGAAAATTCTTTCACATTGTGGTCCTACGAAGATGCAGTAAAGATAAGGCAGCACATTGAAGAAATGTTTGAAAGGGCAAAAGTAGAAAAGGATTTAGACAAAAGAAGGGAATTATTGACCTTTGTGGTAGGTGGCGGAGGATTTACCGGCATTGAAATGATCGGTGAACTTGTTGAATGGGTTGAAGAATTATCAAAAAAAGGTGAAATAAGGAAAGAAGAAGTATCCTTAATAGTTGTTGAAGCCCTTCCCAAAATTTTACCCAATCTCGACGAATCATTGATTAACGTATCCAAAAATTATCTTGAAAGACACAATGTAAGAATTCTCACTAATTCCCCTATTGTAAAGGTTGAAGAGGATAAGGTGGTTTTGAAAACCGGGGAAGAGATAAAAACCCGCACCCTTATATGGACGGGAGGAGTAAGGGGAAGCAGCATTGCATCGAAACTTGGATTGCAGACGGGTGGAAGAGGAAGAATTGTCGTAAACGAATTTATGGAAACAAGCGAGAAGGGCATTTACGCTATAGGTGATGTTGCTTTTTACACCGATGAAAAAAAGAATGTGATGCCTGCTTTAGTAGAATCTGCTATGCAGTCAGGACAATGTGCTGCTTACAACATTTACGCAGATATTACCGGTAAGAGTAAAAAGCCTTTGAAGCTTAACCTCCACGGCAATATGGTTTCTCTCGGAGAAAAATACTGCGTGGCTCAAGTTATGGGGATGAAACTCACCGGTTTCCCTGCAAAATTCATAAAGCATGCGGCAGATATGCACTATCTATACCTTGTCGGGGGATTCGGCTTTGTCAAGGAATACTTTAGAAAGCAGTTTTTTGAAAAACTAAGGGAGAGGTCTTATATAATCGAAAATGTGACTGTTAACACAAGTTTAATCTGGCTTGCGATTTTAAGGATATATTTGGGTTATAGATGGCTTATGTCGGGAATAGAAAAGGTGCATGCGGGCTGGCTTTCCGAAGGTACAAAACTTGTAGCCGGAGCTTCTACAAGCCCTATAGGACCTAACACTCCTGAGTGGTATGCCCATTTTGTAGAAAAATTTATTTTTCCTCATGCATTGTTTTTCCAGACGTTTATTACGCTTTCAGAGCTTGCCATCGGTGTCTGCTTAATTTTGGGCTTATTTACAAGCCTTGCAGCCTTGGGTTCCTTATTTATGCTGCTTAATTTTATGATTTCTGGCTCGGGAGATATGTGGTTCTTTATGGTATCCCTTGCGGTGCTCTTCTCGGGAGCGGGGCATTCTTTCGGTATCGATAAATATTTGATTCCAGCCCTAATAAAATTCGGTAAAAGGGTATTAAGGGGAGGAAAGTCTACTTCAAAAGGTGCGCTCTATAGAGGAAAGGGCAATGAATTCAAGGGCACTTTTAACGGATAAATTTTCGACTTGAGACAAATTACTAATGGACCTATCCAAGAATTTTTTGGCAATTTGTTTTGAGTAGTCAATGGCACCCGATTCACGCACAATTTTTACAATTTGGGAAGAAGAATCCTTTCCGCTTTTTATATCTTCAATCAATTCCAAAAGCACCTTCTTATAATCAGGCAATGATATTGCGTAAAGAAGGGGTAAGGTTATTACCCCTTCTTTTAAGTCATTTCCAGGGCTTTTACCGAACACTTCCGTTTGTCCTGTAAAATCTAAGATGTCATCAATTATTTGGAAGGCCATACCGAAATTTATACCATAGTTTTTTAAAGCGGTTATTGTTTCATTTTTTGAGCTGGAAATTATTGCTCCCACCTCACAGCTCAGTCCAAAAAGCAGAGCTGTTTTTTTCTTAACCCTTTTTAAGTAATCGGCAAAGGAAATTATTTTAAAATTCTGCTCTTTTTGCTTTATTTCTCCTATAACCATTTTTTCCAATACCCTTGAAAATCTATTTATAATGTCGAAGTCCTTTATGGAGTTTAAAAAATTAAAGGCTTTAATAAGAACATAATCGCCTGCATAAACAGCGGCATCTTTTCCGAAAAGGGATTGAAGGGTAGGCAATCCCCTTCTAAGCTTGGAATCATCCACAATATCGTCGTGTATAAGGGTAGCAGAGTGTATTAGTTCTACTGCGCAGGCAAGATTTATGGCTTTGACTTTGTCGTAATTTTTTCCGCATTTTGCACAAAGGAGCAGAAGAATAGGCCTTAACCTTTTTCCCCCGTTTAAAACGGTATTTTTTACTGCTTCAGAAATGAGGCCGAAATTAGTGGAAAATTGTTTTTTTAACAAAGAATCCATTTCTTTGATTTCCTCTTGAATAATATCAATGGCGAAATATGACATATAAAAACCTCTCTTTTAAATTAAAATTAATCCGTATTGAAATAGTTTATCAAAATAGTTTATTAAAATAGTTTATTAAAATAGTTTATCATAAAAATGTCATAAAAAATCAACTTTAAAAATAGTTTTTAAAAAAATTGAAGGCATAGGTTATATGCCTTCAATTTACTTACTAAATACAATTACTCTTTTAATCTTGATTTAAAAATTTATTTTGCAAAGGACAACGCTTCTGAAACCATTGTCTTGAATTTTTCTGTAGTATGGGTTGCACCCGTCACTTTATCAACAGCAGCGGGATCTTGTTTTTCGATTAAAGATTTGCTTAATGCTTCATACGCTTTTGTCGGGGTTATTTTTGTTTGTGCTTCCATATTCTTTGCGTAATCCGCGTTAGAAAGCTTGTAATTGGTGTTGTCATCCTTGTTTATTTCATCCCAAAATACGGAGGAAATCTTTCCATCTTTTACAATTACTGCAACCATTGCCTTCCAGCCGTGGTCATCAAATTCTTTTTCTATAGCCTTGTAAAGCCCATCTTTGTATTGCCCTTGTGAGGTTACAGGATTCTTTAGAGCTTCGGCAACGATAGTCTTAAAATCTTGAACGGTGTGGGTTGCACCGGTTACTGCATCCACTTCATCGACTTTTTGTTTTGATATCAATGAATTTGCTAAAGCTGTAGCTGCATCAAGGGGTGTAGTATTAGTTTTTGCCTTCATATTTTTTGCGTATTCGGCATCAAAGGTTTTAAGTTTTCCATCTTTGTTTATGTAGTCGAAAAATACATTGGTAATTTTCCCATCTTTAACAATAACCGTAGCCATTGGTTTCCAGCCGTGATCATCAAAATCCTTTGCTTCAGCAAAGTATACCCCGTCTTTTAATGTTTCCTGGGAAGGTTGAGCTTGCTGTTGCTCTTGTGTTTGCTGCTGTTGTTGCTGTTGCTGGCTTTGATTGGAAGAAGAACAGCCTGCAAGCAACATTGCAGCAAGTAAAACACATACAACCGCAGCTATAATTTTTTTCATAAAATGACCCCCTTTAATTCTATCTATTTATATATTTGAAAATTATTTTATGTTATTATTATATTATACAAAAAATAGAAAAATCCTTCTTTATCCAACCAAAAATTATTTTTATAATCACAATCACAAATTGTCGTATTTAGATATATTTAGAAAGTAGCGAAGCTATAATAAGTGTAAGGCCGGTGAGCTGATAGATTTGAACGGTCAGCGCATTGGCTTCAATAAACCTTGGTATATCGTTTAAATTATTTTTTGCAATTTTTACAGCTTTAATTGAATTCGGAATGGTGATCAAAGGGAGTAAGAACAAAAATTTTTTTGAATAGACTGCAAGTAAAAGGTCGGCAATGTAAGCCATCGCAAAAAGTAATGCATAAACCTTTATAGAGCGTTCTTTACCCAGTCTCACTACCCAATTTTTCTTATTTCCTTTTTTATCGGCTTCATAGTCCGGAAATTGGTTGACCCATAGGACGTTTGCAATTAAAAATCCTAATATTGTAGATGCAATGATGGCTTCTTTTGAGATATTATGAGCTAATACCAAATACATTCCGCAAAGAACAAGGGGACCGAAGGTGATACCTACTGCAAATTCACCGAGACCTCTGTAGCATAGCATAAAGGGTGGCAAACTGTAAAAAACCGCCAATGCCATGCCTAAAAGCCCTATATAAAATACCTTAGGTTCCCTAAGAAATGAAATAAATATCCCTATCGCAGCAGCTGCTGAAAGGGTATAAATTGCGATTTTCTTTGCGTCTTCTACTGTTAAGAGGCCGTCAACTATGGTCTTTTTACCACCACTAAAGGGAGTCCTTTCATCTGGTGCAATAAAAGTATCAACGCCCGATTTATAGTCTACAACTTCGTTTACTGCATTTTTCCCTATTTCGATTAAATACACCCCCACTGAGCCCAACAAAAACCAAAAAAGGTTAAACTTATTCTCCATACCATAGGATAGTGCTGCAGCTACGAGCATAGGTACCGTGGAAGCAATCCATATTTTTGGGTCAGCCAACTGCCAGAAGCCCTTCCAAAAATTTGGGTTTTTTATAACAAAAACCCCCTTTCCAATTTATTATTTACTTTTAAAATACTTTACTTTAACAAATAGTGTCAAAGGAGAAAATCGGGAATGGGATATAAATAACAATAAAATTCTTCAAATTGGTTTGAATTATATTGTTTTATAGCAATATTACGATTATTTCCTTTAAACGCGTTTATTTAAATTTTTGTATCTAAATTTTATTAAATACAAAAAAACAAAATAGTGTATTACAATATATCAAAGATATAATAAAAATAAAAAATATTGACGAAAAAGAGGTATTTTAAAAATTTTATCGAATTAAAAAAAATAGATATTAAATTATTAATCAAAAAATAAAAATAGAGGAGGTTGCGAAGCATGAAAAAAAGTATTGCTTTAATTGTAGCCTTCTTTCTGGTTGCTTCTTTAATCCTACAGGGATGTTCGCAGCAAGCGCAAAAGCCCGCAGAACAGCAGGAAATAAAAATAGGAGCCATTCTTCCTTTGACGGGTTCCGCGGCAGCTACAGGTGTAAAGTTGAAGTATGCCATTGAAACAGCGGAAGAAATAATCAACGGGGAACATCCGGAAATCAACATGGAACTTGCAAAATCAGCGGGACTCCCCAATCTAAAAGGCGCAAAAGTCAAATTCATTTTTGCTGACCATCAGGCAAACCCTGAAATTGCAAAATCGGAAGCGGAAAGACTGATTCAAAACGAAAAGGTTGTAGGATTAATCGGATGCTACCACAGCTCCGCAACAAAACCGGCAAGTCAGGTTGCAGAAAGGTTCCAGATACCTTTCGTAGCGGGTTCGTCAAGCTCGGCAGCTTTAACCGAAAGAGGTTTAAAGTGGTTTACGAGAATTGCTCCTCACGATGGAATGGAAACAAAATTCTTCTTTGACTATTTAAAATACTTAAACGAAAAATTCAACGCGGGCATCAAAAAGATAGCTGTTGTTTATATAGACAATGAATACGGCGTTCACGCCTTCCAGATGGTGCAAAAGACAATAGAAAACTATAAAGATGATGGATTTGAACTTGTGCTTGATGTAAAATACCCGGCAAATGTATCTAACGTAGATACAGAAGTACAGAAGATAAAAGCGGCAGCTCCAGATGCTATATTCCATGCTTCCTATATCGGAGACATGACTATGTTTGTTAAAAAGTACAAGGAATTAAATGTAGTTCCCAAAGTAGTTCTTTCCTACTGCGGCGGCTATCAGGATCCGCAATTTGTAAAGAACCTCGGCAAGGACGCGGATTATTTTGCAGGGCCCAATGCTACTACCTCTGCACTATTCAGCAAAATGCCTGACTTAGCCAAGATAAACGAGATTTATAAGAAAAAGTCCGGAGTAGATATTGACGGTCCTACATTGGAAGACTTTGCATCGGCTATGGTGATTGCGGAAGCCATAAACAAGGCAGGTACTACGGATCCAGCAAAGGTTATGGAAGTTTTAAAGAACACCGAATTTAGCGCACCGTATTTTGTATCGGGTAAAATAAAGTTTGGCGAAGACGGACAGAATATATATTCCGCTTCGGTTATGACTCAGATTCAAAACGGAATATATGAAGCCGTTTGGCCGGAGAATTTCCAGACAAAACCGCCAATTCCTGCTTTCCCCGAATGGAATAAGAGATAAAAATAAAGTGTAGAGAGGGGGCTTTAAAAGCCCCCTTAAAGTTAATCTTGAAAGGAGATGGATATGCTGGGTCAGGTGATAATAAGCGGTGTTTTGATAGGATTTGTATATTCTCTTGTGGCAGTAGGATTGACCTTGATATGGGGTGTTATGGATATAATAAATTTTGCTCATGGTGAATTTTTAATGATTTCTATGTATACTGCTTTTTGGATGTATGCCATCTTTAAATTAGACCCTCTTTTAACCCTTCCCATAGCTTCCTTCTTTATTTTTGTTATAAGTTTTTTAACATATAAATTGATAATTAAAAAGGTTTTAGATGCTCCCGGTTTAACAGCCCTGCTTGCTACATTTGGACTTAGTTTATTCATAAGAAACTTGGCTCAATTTTTATGGACACCTAATTACAGGTTCATTACCGAATCTTTTGTAGCTGACAAAAAAGTCGCTATGGGCCCTGTTATAATAGGAATGCCTCAATTAGTTGCGGCATTTGGCAGTATTTTGATGACGGTAATAATTTTTTATTTTGTAAAAAAGACCAAAATGGGTATGGCAATTCAGGCAACGGCCCTTGACAGGGATACGGCAAAACTCATGGGAATTGATACCGAAAAGGTGTATGCCGTTACTTTTGGCATATCCGGTATTTGCGTGGGAGTAGCAGGAACGCTCCTTTCTACCTTTTTTCCAGTCTATCCTGAAGCGGGTGCGCTATACAGCCTCCTTGCTTTTGTGATAGTTGCCTTTGGAGGTTTTGGCAATATTCAAGGGGCGCTGCTTGGTGGTATAATTGTGGGGCTTACGGAGAGTTTGGGAGGATTTTTCCTTGGAACTCAATTTAAATATGCTGTTGTATTCCTCCTTTACCTTTTGGTGCTTCAATTCAGGCCAAAGGGTTTATTCGGATGGTAATACGGGAAGGGCTGGTGGTAAGATATGAAAAAGCCAAAAATTAATACTTTGATGGTAATTCTTCTTTCAATTTTGATACTACCTTTTATATATACCAACAACAACTTCTGCCATATCTTAATTTTGTTTTTGATTTTTGCAGGATTGGGTGAAGCGTGGAATATAATCACCGGTTTTGCAGGTCAGACATCTTTCGGACATGCTGCATTCTTTGGTATAGGGGCTTATACATCTACAGTGCTCTTTTATAAATTTCACATTTCTCCGTGGTTCGGCATGATAATGGGTGCGTTTTTAGCAGCAATTATTTCAGCATTGGTGAGTTATCCGTGCTTCAAGTTAAAAGGCCATTATTTTGCTATAGCGACCCTCGCTATAGCGGAAATAATAAAACAGATTTTTGTCAGCTGGGATTATGTGGAAGGAGCTACGGGAATTTCCATACCCATTGTGGAAGAAGGGATTTATAATTTCCAATTTCACTCGTCAAAAATACCCTACTTTCTAATAGCCTATATCCTCTTCTTAGCGGTGGTGTATACTGCAAAGGCAATAGAAAAAAACAGGATGGGTTATTATTTAAAGGCTATCAGGGATAGTCATGAAGCTGCTGAAGCTTTGGGTATAAATACGACGATTTACAAACTTTATGCTATGATGATAAGTGCAGCGTTTACCGCGAGTTTGGGAACTCTTTACGCTCAGTATATATTGTATATTGACCCCTTTATGGTATTTCCCCTTGAAATTTCTATGAAAATAGTTTTACTTACCGTATTGGGAGGTATCGGCAGCATTTATGGCCCTATAATAGGTGCGGCAGTGTTAATTCCTTTATCGGAGTATACGCGTATAATATTGGGTGGTACCGGTAAGGGGATAGACCTAATCATTTTCGGAGCTTTGATAGTAATAATAGCCTGTTATGAACCCAACGGTATAATAGGTATTTTGAAGCAAAAAAGGAAAAAGGGGGAGCACATCCATGCAAAAGCAAAAGCTTTGTCTTGAAAATATAACCATGAAGTTCGGGAACCTCATAGCTAATGAGGACATAAGTTTTGTAGTCAATGAGGGTGAAATAGTAAGTCTAATTGGTCCTAACGGAGCGGGGAAGACCACACTCTTTAACTGCATCACTGGATTTTATAAGCCCTTTTCGGGAAAAGTTTTTTTCGAGGGTACCGAAATCACCGGTTGGCCTCCCCACAGGATTACCGCATTAGGTTTGACGAGGACCTTTCAAATTGTTAAACCTTTGAAGGAAATGACGGTAAGGGATAATGTTTTAACCGGAGCATTCTTAAGGGCGAAAAACAGGAAGGAAGCGGAAGAAATCGCCGATGAAGTATTACATTTTACGCAGCTTTATGAAAAAAGGGATTTACTTGCATCGAGCTTGACCATTGTTGATAAAAAAAGATTGGAACTTGCAAGAATTCTTGCTACGAAACCCAAGATGGTCATGCTCGATGAGGTTATGGCAGGCCTTAATACAACGGAAATAAAACAGGCAGTGGATATGTGTTTGAAACTGCGGGAAAGCGGTATTACTTTACTGATTGTGGAGCATATAATGGAAGCTATTATGCCGATATCCGACCGGGTGATAGTATTAAATGCTGGTAAAAAGATTGCTGAGGGACCTCCTCAAGAAATCATCAATAATGAGGATGTAATAAAAGCGTATTTGGGGGAAAGATATCATGCTAAAAGTAAAAAATCTTAATGTGGGCTATGATAATGTCCCTGTAATTTTTGATGTATCCTTTGAGGTAAAGGAAAAAGAATTGGTCTCAATTGTTGGGTCAAACGGTGCAGGGAAAACTACGATATTGAAGACAATTTCAGGGCTCTTAAAACCCTTTTCCGGGGAAATAGAGTTTATGGGGAAAAGGATTGATACCTTGCCTGCTCATGAAATAGTAAAGTTAGGGATTGCACATGTGCCGGAAGGCAGAAGGGTCTTTGGGAAGATGAGCGTTCTCGATAATCTTTTACTTGGAGCGTACACTATTTCAGACAATAAATTAGTAAAGAAAACCCTAAATGAAGTATATGAAATATTCCCAAGGTTGAAAGAAAGGGAAAATCAAAAAGCCGAGACCCTTTCTGGCGGAGAACAGCAGATGCTCGCAATTGCAAGAAGTCTTATGTCGAGGCCCAAAATTTTGCTTGTTGATGAAATGTCCTTAGGATTAATGCCCATCCTTGTGGATAAGGTTTTGGAAATCCTAAAATCCATATCCGAGGCGGGAATGACAATACTTCTTGTAGAGCAGAAGGTCCAGGAAGCCCTTGAAATGGCAGATAGAGGATATATTTTACAAACGGGAAGGATAGTGGCGGAAGGCACCGGAAGGGAACTTTTGGAAAGTGAAATGGTAAAAAAAGCATATATGGGCATGTAAGCTACTCCCCGAAAGGGGTGTGTTTTTTTTATGTTTTTTTATAAATGTTGTTATTTTTGCAGGAATTTTATGTAATTTTGTAGAATACATAGAAGTACTAAATGGAGGGATGGTATGTCGAAGGAAAGGGAAGAAATTAAGCAATACGAGGATGTTATTAAAAAAATAAAGGATGTTATTTCGGTAAAAATTAATACTTCTCCTGATGGAAGTATTTCCGAAATACACGTCCTTGCAAATTCCAATAGAAGTCCTAAACAGATAGTAAGGGACATCGAATCGGCATTGATTGCGTGTTTTGGTTCTAACATTGACCATAAAAAGATAAGTGTTGCCCAATTGGGAGAAGAATCTGGTAACAAATACCTTTTAAGGTTGAAAGTAAACGGTATAGAAGTCAAAAAATCCGGTATTACATACGAGGTAATGGTCAGTTTATTAGGGCCGGAAAATAATATTTATGAAGGCAGGGCATTAGGAGGAGGAAGTCTTAATAATTTAATGAAACTTTCTGCCCAAGCCACATTAGAAGCTGTCCATAAATTTTTAAACAGGGAATATGTTTTTAACTTAGAAGAAGTATTATCTTATAAAATTTCAGATAAAGAAGCCGTTGCTGTGCTTGTTTCAAGTTCTGTTAATGGACACGAAGAGTATTTTTTAGGTTCTTCGCTTCTCAAACAGGACAAGCCCGAATGTACTGCACGAGCAACCCTTGATGCTATAAACAGGAGATTGACAGTTATTACTTCAGAAAATTGCGAATAAAAGGGCCGACAGTAATTTATAGCGAAGCGGGGGGTTATAGCCTGCTCTAATAGCGGAAGGAGCAGAGTCCGTTTTTTAGGAGGAGGCTATAATAATGAGAATTAACGATACCCTTATGAAGATTATCCTTGCCCTTTTCGCCCTGGTTTTAGCCGGTGGCGCTAATTTAAAATTTGGGCCATAACAAAAAGTAAAGCTGTCGGCCCTTTTATTTTAAATTAATAAATTTTGCAGGTGATGCAGGTGCGAAAACAGGAGATATCAAAATCTTTTTTTATATTTTTTATATTTCTTTTAATTTTAGCATTATATTTTATTATAGATTCCGCAAGCTTTTTTTTAATGAATAAAGAAGTTAAATTTACATCCTTCTTGTTTTTTTCATTTTTATTAATTTTGAGCGAACAGCTTCCCGTATCCCTTCCAGACCATACGGAAATTACTGTGGGTTTTGCTATAAATATAGCTTCAATACTATTATTTGGTTATAAATTCAGTGTGATGATGGTTTTAGTATCCGAAATAATAACTGAGATCATAAGGCGAAAAGTGATGACTTTTTATAAGTCTACTGCAAATATATGTATATGCATATTGATGGTTGGAATTTCTGGGCTAATTTATGAAAAATTGGGAGGGGATATTGGCAATATTTGGAGCTATTATAGTTTTATTAAGATAATTTTACTAATAACTATATATTTTATAATAAATACAAGTCTAGTCTTAACAGGAATTTACCTTTTAGGCTCTAAATCAGTATTGTATAATTACATCAATATCTTCATAAAGCTTATTCCGAACTACTTTTCACTAGGTTTCCTCGGAGTTCTATTGGCCATAATTTATGTTAACGTAGGTATATTGGGAGTTATTTTGTTTTTAATTCCTCTTTTGGTGGCAAGGCATTCCTTCAAGCTCTATATGGATATGAGAAAAACCTATTTGGAGACCATTCAAGCCCTTGCAAATGCTTTGGAAGCAAAAGACCCCTATACTCGTGGGCACTCGGAAAGGGTGGCTGAATTTGCGGTTGCAATAGCAGAGGAGCTGAATTTAAACCAGGACTTAATACAGAATCTAAATTACGCTGCTTTACTCCACGACATAGGAAAAATCGGAATACCGGAAATAATACTGAACAAGCCCGGAAAACTTTCCGATGAAGAATTTGCAAAAATAAAGGAGCATCCTGTGAAGGGTGCAAGTATAACGAACAATGTGGATTTTCTTGCCCAGGCATCCCTCTTTATCATGCACCACCATGAAAGGTTAAACGGAAGCGGTTACCCTTCTGGATTAAAAGGGGCTGAAATCCCCCTCGGAGCGGCAATTATAGCGGTAGCGGATGTATACGATGCTTTAACAACTGACAGGCCTTATAGAAGTGCCTTAAGTCCAGAAGATGCCTTTAAGGAAATTGAGGCAAACAAAGGGATATTGTTTAAAGAAGAAGTTGTAAATGCTTTAAAAAGAGTTCTTGAAAAACAAGGGATTTTAAGGGAGTGTATAAGATAAATGCTGGTTGATGTAATGATAATATCAGTAATAATTGGACTTTTGAGAAAGGGAAGTTTTTCTAATCTCGCAAAATTGCCCCTTAAAAACCTTCATTTAATATTTTTCTCTTTTTTTGTAAGGTATATCCCTTTTTATTTAAAAGGCGATTTTCATGTCTTTGCAGTTAAATACAATATTTTTTTCGTTATAATTTCTTACGGATTAATGCTTTATGCCATTGCCTCTAATTTTCATCTTAAACCTATGGTCCTTTCCGCTTTAGGTGTATTTTTAAATGCTGTAGTCATTGTTGCAAATGGAGGGAAGATGCCTGTTTCTTTAAAAGCTTTAGAAATAGCAAATCTAAATTATTTAAGGCCTCTTTTGTTCAGCAATGATTACCTTTATCACACCGCACTGGGTGCATATACTAAGCTTCAATTTTTAGGGGATATAATTCCCCTCCCGCCTCCCTATCCGCGCCCACGTGTTGTGAGCATCGGCGATATAATTCTTGGAATAGGTATATTTTGGTTGATTCAGTTAGGAATGTTGAAAAAGCACCTTTTAAGTGATAAAATTTAATAGATAAATTGAAAAGGGAACCTAAAAGAGGTTCCTTATATTTTTAGGTTTTCTATCTTACAGGAGGAATATTAAAATGCTGGAATTTTTTAAAAAAATTTTTGGGAATTCCAATGAAAAGGAAATCAAAAAATTAATGCCTATTGTTGAAAGGGTTAACGATTGGGAGCCCAAGATCAGGGTTCTTTCCGATATAGAATTATCATCAAAAACTCAAGAATTTAAGGAAAGGCTTTCCAGAGGAGAGACCTTGGATGACCTTTTGCCGGAAGCTTTTGCGGTTGTAAGGGAGGCAGCAAAAAGGACCCTTGGAATGCGCCCCTTTGATGTCCAAGTGTTAGGAGCAATAGTTCTTCATCAAGGAAGAATTGCTGAGATGAAAACAGGAGAAGGCAAAACCCTTGTAGCAACAATGCCTGCTTATTTAAATGCCCTGACGGGCAAAGGGGTACATGTCGTGACCGTAAACGATTATTTGGCAAAACGCGATAGCGAGTGGATGGGCAAAGTCTACAGATTCTTAGGTCTTGAAGTGGGGCTAATAGTTCACGGATTGGATTTTGAACAGAGAAAAAAGGCTTATAATGCGGATATCACCTATGGAACCAATAATGAGTTCGGTTTTGACTACCTAAGGGATAACATGGTGCTTTATAAAGAGCACATGGTACAAAGGGAATTAAATTATGCGATAATTGATGAGGTCGACAGCATCCTTATAGATGAGGCCCGAACCCCTTTAATAATTTCTGGACAGTCGGAGGAATCTACTGATATATACTACAAATTCGCAAAATTTGTGCCAAGGCTCAAACAGGATGAAGATTTTATTGTAGACGAAAAGGCTCATACAGTTATCCCAACAGAAAAAGGAATAAAAAAGGCAGAAGATTTTTTAGGGGTGGAAAATTTATACGATGAAGAAAATGTTGAGCTTTTGCATCATTTCCACCAAGCATTGAAAGCTCATTATTTAATGAAAAGGGATAGGGATTATGTTGTAAAGGATGGTCAGGTCATCATTGTTGACGAATTCACGGGAAGGCTTATGTTCGGAAGGCGTTACAGCGAGGGTTTGCACCAAGCGATAGAAGCAAAGGAAGGCGTAAAAGTGGAAAGGGAGAGCAAAACCCTTGCTATGATAACCTTCCAAAACTATTTCAGGATGTACAAAAAACTTGCGGGCATGACAGGCACCGCTGCTACAGAAGAGGAAGAATTTAGAAAAATTTACGGTTTGGATGTGGTAGTGATACCTACCAACAAGCCTATGATTAGGATAGATTATCCAGACGTGGTATATAAAACCGAAAAGGCTAAATTTGAAGCAGTTGTTAGGGAAATAGAGGAGTGCTATAAAATAGGAAGACCGGTCCTTGTTGGCACAGTATCCATAGAAAAATCCGAAAAGCTCAGCGAAATGTTAAAGAAAAAGGGTGTACCCCACCAAGTTTTAAATGCAAAATACCACGAAAAGGAAGCAGAAATAATTGCTAAAGCTGGGCAAAAGGGTGCAGTGACGATTGCAACAAATATGGCAGGTAGAGGTACAGATATTGTGTTGGGAGAAGGGGTTGCTGAACTGGGAGGGCTTCATGTAATAGGCACTGAAAGGCATGAGGCAAGGAGGATTGACAATCAGCTTAGGGGACGCTCCGGCAGGCAGGGGGACCCGGGCTCTTCGAGGTTTTTCGTTTCTTTAGAAGACGATTTGATGAGGTTATTTGGCTCAGACAATGTAAAAGGTCTTATGGATAGATTAGGAATTGAAGACGATCAGCCTATTGAACATCCGCTGATTACGAAGGCTATTGAAAATGCGCAGAAAAAGGTAGAGGCTAAAAACTTTGATATAAGAAAGCACCTTTTAGAATACGACGATGTGATGAACAAACAAAGGGAAATCATCTATGCGGAGAGAAGAAAGATTTTGGAAGGGGAAAATTTAAAGGAAAATATATTAAACATGATGGAGGATGTTGTAGAAGAAATCCTTAATATCTACGCTGGTAAAGAGATTCACCCTGAAGAGTGGGATTTAAAAGGGCTGTCGGAATATTTTTATGATATTTTCATGATAAAGGTGGATTTTTCCAATTACAACATCGAAGAGAAAACAAGAGAGGATATAAAAGAAGAACTGATTTCCCTACTGAAAAGGGCCTATGAAAAGAAGGAAGAGGAGATAGGGAGCGAAACACTCAGAGAGTTAGAAAAGGTTGTAATGCTTAAAGTGGTTGACCAAAAGTGGATGGACCATATTGATGCTATGGATCAGTTGAGGCAGGGAATTGGACTTAGGGCTTACGGGCAGAGAGATCCACTTGTTGAATATAAAATTGAAGGTTTCGAAATGTTTCAGGAAATGATTAAAAGTATAAAAGAGGACACTTTGAGGTATCTATTCAGAATAAGAGTGAGTGCAATGCCTAAGAGGAAAGAAGTTGCAAGGAATGTCACTTATTCTCACGGGGATGAAGGCGAAAAGAAAATGCCGATAAGAAAGGGTAAGAAAGTAGGAAGAAATGATCCTTGCCCCTGTGGAAGCGGAAAAAAATACAAAAAATGCTGCGGCAGGTTTGAATCTTAAAAGGAGGTATTTCAATGCTTAATGAACTCAAAAGCCAATTAAAGGATTATGAAGAGCTGTTCAAAGAGATGAGGGATGCTCTTTGAAATTGGTGCTGTTAAAGAGGAGATAAAGGTTTTAGAGGAAAAAACTTATAAACCCGATTTTTGGAATGATCCGCAAAAGGCTCAGGAGATAATGCAGAGGTTGAACCTTTTAAAAGAAAAAGTAGAAAATTACGAGACACTTTACAAGGAATACCAAGATTTGCTGGCCTTAATTGAACTTGCAGAGGATGAAGCGGATGAGGGAGTAGTAAAGGAGATACAGCAAGATGCAGAAAGATTTAAAAGGGATTTTGAGAAACTCCGATTAAAATCCCTATTGAGGGGCAAGTATGACAAAAATAACGCTATACTTTCCCTGCATGCAGGTGCAGGAGGTACTGAGGCACAGGATTGGGTAGAAATGCTCTTGAGGATGTACACCCGTTGGGCTGAGGATAAGGGCTACAAGGTTAAGGTGCTTGATATCCTTCCCGGTGAGGAAGCGGGGATAAAGAGCGCAACAATTCTCGTAGAAGGCCCTTATGCTTACGGATACTTAAAATCCGAGAGCGGAGTCCACAGGTTGGTGAGGATTTCTCCCTTCGATGCAGCTGGAAGAAGGCATACATCCTTTGCATCGGTAGATGTTATTCCCGAAATTGAGGATGACATTGAAATCGAAATAAAACCGGAAGATATAAAGATAGAAACCTTTAGAGCCGGTGGGGCAGGCGGGCAATACGTAAACAAGACGGAATCAGCGGTGAGGATTATACACATTCCAACGGGGATTGTAGTGACCTGCCAAAATGAACGTTCTCAGCAGAGCAACCGCAATACCGCTATGAAACTTTTAAAAGCAAAGCTCTTCAACCTTTACATGGAGGAACAGCAAAAAAAGATAAACGAGCTAAGAGGGGAACAAAAAGAGATTGCATGGGGAAGCCAAATAAGATCTTATGTTTTTCATCCTTACAGCCTTGTGAAAGACCACAGAACCAACGTGGAAGTAGGGAATGTACAGGCTGTTATGGATGGAGAAATAGATGATTTTATAATTGCCTATTTGAAAATGAATAAACAATAAAATAAAAATATATGAAAATGGGGGATACCGAATGAAGAAAAAAACTTTATTTGCCCTTTCTTTTTTTATTGTTTTAATTTTTGCAATTATTGCAAAAGGTGCAGTAGACGATCCCGGTACAGAAGCTGACCCTTTGGTTACAAAAAGTTATGTGGATTCGGCAATAGATGATATTAGGAATTATATAGAGACCAAATTTATAAAAAGCGACTCTTTTGTTGTTGTAAATCTTTACAGTGGGGAAACATTAGTAGGTGACATGGGGACCGAAATTATTTTAAGAAGCGGTGTGGGAGTTGTCTACAGCGTGCAGGGGGGAGGAATCTCGGATATAACCGATGGGAAGGATTTAAAAAAGGGGGAAAAGATTTTAGCCAATCACCTTTTGATTATACCAAGGGATGACAACAGAGGGGTTTATGCAAAAACCAATTTAGTTCTTATGGTAAAGGGAAGCTATCAGATCATAAAAAAATAGGGTTGTGAAGGGATGGTTTGCATGAATAGGAATAAAAGGTTTGTAAAAAATTTTTTTACAGCAGTAATTGCCTTATCGGTAGTATTGTCATTTTTTGCCATTATTCTTCGTATAAATGCTGAAGATAAAAATAAATTGGTGGATTTTGCGGTTTCTTACGCAGATATAAAAATAACAGCTCAGGAACAAAACATGAGCGTGAAAGATGCAGCAAACCTTTTTAAAGGATGGGGAGTAAACTCCGTATTGTATAAGGAAAGTACCGTTCAGGACTTAGTAAATGACGGTAAGGTTTTTGTTACCAACAGGCAAGGGTTAAGAGCTTTAGGATACAATGGGAATTTTTTCTTTTCAGGGAGCGAAACTTATATATTAACTTCTGATAAGAAAATGTCTTCGAGGTTAATAAACCATCTAAAAAACAAAATCGGGAATGATAAGGTGGAGGTTTTCAATTTAAATGGCCAGGATGCTATTGCTGTAAATATTCCTATGTTGAGTTTATTAAATATCGGTGTGGGTTTTGACAGGGATGAAATAAAAATTCTTGAAAGTTTAGGATTACATACGGTATTAATGATAAAAAATTGGCCTCTCGTAAACGATGAATCTATTAAATTTGTTTTTGAAGATTTAGCAAACTCGGGGAGTATGATTACAGCTGTTCTTTTTTCCGATAAAAAGATTCCAGGTTTTCCAACAGGGTTAAAACCTATAGCCGATGAGTTCCATAAAAACAATTTGTCACTCGGAACTGTAGAATTTTACAATCAGGTGGGAATAGACAAACTAGCAAAACTTTTGAACAATAAAGTATTAAGGCTACATACTGTAGCTGATAATGAACTTAATACCATCACTCCTGAAAACCTTATAGACCGTTTTACCTTGGCGGTTAGAGAAAGAAATATTAGGATCCTTTATTTTAAGATGCTTCCTGTAGATGAGGTTAATGCAAAATTACAGGTCAATTCGGAGGTAATTTCCAAAACGGTTTCTAAATTAAAAAACCAAGGTTTTGTTTTAGAATTGGGCTCTTTTAAACTCCCTAAGCCTTATGATAACATACATCAAAGCAGGATTTTATTGCTTTTATTAGGGCTTGGACCAATTGCAGGCTTTGCTATGATCTTATTGCAGATAGGATTTAAATATGCTTTTGAAGTCTTTGGGATGCTTTCCTTTTTATGGATAGCCATGCTTTTTGCCCTACCTTCAATTTCGCTAAAATTGATGGCTTTAGCTTCAGTTGTAGTTTTTCCTGTTTTATCTATTTATAACCTTTTGAATAAAAAAGATATCTTTATCTTACAAGCTATTATTAAAATGGTTTTAATGACTCTTTATTCTTTAACTGGGGCCTTCATAATGTCAGGATTATTATCGTCAACAGAGTATATGGTAAAAATTGACCAATTTGCAGGTGTAAAACTTGCATATTTGCTTCCCGTATTAATTGTTGCTTGCCTTGTCTATTTATTTTACAGCGATAAAGATCCTGTAAAGAAGATAAAGGAAATATTGGACCAGCCGGTGCTTGTTAAATATTTAATATTAGCTTTTGTGTTTTCAATAGTGGGTCTTGTATATTTGAGCAGAACTGGCAATGAATCAGCGGTTGGAGTGAGCACATTAGAGTTGAAGTTTAGATACCTTTTGGATAGGGTTCTTGGAGTAAGGCCGAGGACAAAGGAGTTTTTGGTCGGGCATCCTTTTATGCTGCTTTTGCTCTACAGAGGTTACAACGATAAAAGATTACCACTTTTGGTTTTAGGGGCTATTGGACAGGTTTCCTTAGTAAACACTTTCGCTCATATACACACACCCTTTTTGATATCCCTTTTAAGGACTTTTGTAGGTTTGGGATTAGGTATAATTTTGGGCTTGGTTCTTTGCCTTTTAGCTGATTTTTCAAAAGGCCTGTTGAAGAGGTGGATAAATTGAAAAATGTGATAATTTCTGGCTATTACGGATTTAACAATTTGGGCGACGAGGCGGTGCTTTATTTTATTGTAGAAAACCTCAAAAAAGAAATTCCCGGTATAAAAATCACCGTTTTATCCAACTCTCCAGAAGAGACTTCAAAAATTTACGGGGTTAATTCTGTAAAAAGGGATAATTTTAGAAATTTAATTTCCGCAATAAAAAAATCGGATATGCTTATAAGCGGAGGCGGTAGCCTGATTCAAGATGCCACAAGCTTTGCTTCCCTTTTATACTACCTTTTGGTAATTTATATTGCAAAAAAACTTGGGAAAAAGGTTTTCATATTTGCCCAGGGTTACGGCCCTGTTAATAGAAACCTATCAAAAAAATTGGCAATGTATATATTAAATAAAGTGGATTTTATAACTTTGAGGGATGAAGACTCAAAAGAGGATTTGTTGGACTTGGGCATTTCACCTTCAAAAATAAAAGTTACAGCGGATCCGGTAATAGGTATAGAACCCAGTAGTATTGACCAAAATATCGGTAAAAATATACTTATTGAAAAAGGAGTGGATTTTGAAAAGCCCACCATAGGTTTGTCAATAAGAAGTTGGAGGGATGAGGGGAGGATAATAGAGGAGTTTTCACATTTGATCGAACTTTTTGGTGACAGCGTAAATTTTGTTTTAATCCCTTATCATAAACCTCACGATGTAGAAATATCCGATAAAGTGCTCAAGAATGTTTCACTGAAAAATGTTTTTGTCATAGAGGAGGTATTAGATCCTATTAAAGCTTTTTCTATAATAAAAAACCTTGACCTAATGATAGGTATGAGACTTCACTCTCTAATAATGGCTTCAGCCTTGTATATCCCATGTGTTGGGGTTTCCTATGATCCAAAGGTTGACAGGTTTTTGAAAATGATAGGTAACCCTTATGTATTCGATATAAAAGACATCAACGGTAGGGGAATTTATGATTCAGCAAAAGAAAGACTGGACAGAGGTATGAGTGAGAAAGAAAAAGAGCTGATCTTGAGATTAAAGGAAAGAGCAAGAGAAACGGTTATGAAAGCTTTAGAACTTCTTTCATAATCACGGAGGGAAAACATGAGGGAAATTATCAAAATCCTAAACGTTCCTTTTGATAGGATAACTTATGGTGAAGCATTAATAAGGGCAGAAGAATTTATAATAAAAAGGATGGCAGCGGGAATAGTTACTCCAAATGCGGAGATAGTAATTTCCGCCAATAAAGACCAAAAGCTTTACAATGCGATTTGCAATGCAGATATATCCTTGCCCGATGGGATTGGAGTTTTTTTGGCATCAAGGATTAAGGGGACCCCTTTAAAGGAGAGAACAACGGGGTTTGATTTGATGGTAGAGCTTTTGAAACTTGCGGATAAAAAAGGCTACTCCGTATATTTACTGGGCGGTAAACCGGGGGTAGCGGATGATGCCCTTGAAAACATAAAAAAATCTTTCCCAAACATTAAGATATCAGGTGCTCACCACGGGTATTTTTCAGCAGAGGAAGAAAAACGAATAATAGAAGAGCTCAATAAAGAGTCCCCGGACATGGTATTTGTCGGTATGGGAGCACCGAAGCAGGAATTATTTATTGATAGATATAGGGGTAAAATAAATTGCGGTTTTTTAATGGGTGTTGGTGGGAGTTTAGATGTGCTTTCTGGCAGGACTAAAAGGGCGCCTTTGATTATGAGAAAATTAGGTCTTGAATGGCTTTACCGTTTGGTAAAAGAACCTTACCGAGCAAAGAGGATGACAGCCCTTCCCAAGTTTTTAATAAAAGTTATTTTAATTGAAAAGAGGGGTAAAAAGTGAATCTGAGGCCAATGGTTTTAGATTATTTACAGATTGCAATAGGTTGCTTTATTTCTTCCCTTGGCCTTACAATGTTTTTGGTCCCCAATAAAGTAGCGGCGGGCGGAGTAAGCGGCCTTGCAACAGTTTTGCATTACCTTTTTCATGTACCAGTAGGCTGGACCATGCTTGTTTTAAATGTACCCCTTTTTGTTGCTGGGGTAGTGTATTTAGGCAAGGGTTTTGGGGTAAAAACCATTGTTGGCACCCTTTTATTTTCCGTTTTTACAGAGCTTACCGCAAAATTCCCAGTGCCTACAAGAGATCTTCTCCTTGCAACGGTATACGGTGGGATTTTATTGGGAGCCGGATTGGGTATTGTTTTCAGAACAAGGGCCACAACGGGTGGGTCGGACCTTGCCGCTATGCTCATCAATCATTTTTTTCCTTCTATAAGCGTAGGTCAGGGCATTTTATTTGTTGATTTTTTTGTAATTTTACTTGATGGATTAGCTTTTAACTGGGAATTAGCGATGTATTCTTGGATTGCCCTATATGTGAGCAGCAAGGTGATTGACCTTGTCCAGGAAGGGATAAACTACGCAAAGGCTGTATATATTATTTCCGATCACAATGAAAAAATAGCTCAGAAAATAATGGAAGAAATGAATAGGGGAGTAACCGTATTAAAAGGTATGGGAGGTTATACGGGGGAAAGCCGAAATATACTATTGTGTGCAGTAACGAGACTTGAACTTTCCCGACTTAAAAAAATAATAAAGGATATAGATCCTGCCGCTTTTGTCATTGTCCACGACGTGCATGAGGTTTTAGGAGAAGGATTTAGCTTTAATAAGAAGGAAGAAGTCACTTAAGCCCGCGATATTTAAAAATAGCGGGCTTTTTTGTGATTTTTTAAAAAAAATTTGGGACAAAAAAAATAGAAAAAAATATTAAGTAAAATCTTAGAATATTTAACAAATTCAAAAGTTGACATAATATAAACAAAAAATAACATTTAATAAATGAAGTAGACAGGATAATAGCTGATAAATTTTGAGATAATACTAATAATGTGTTTTTTATAAAAAAAAATTAAAAAGCGAGGGATGATATATGAATATAGGTATAGTTTCTACTTATCCACCAAGGGAATGCGGACTGGCGTCTTTTGCAAAGGACCTTTGTGATAATTTGTGTTTGCACGGGCAAAATGTAAAAATTATTGCAATGACTGATAGAAATTCCAATTACGAATACACAGAAGAAGTTATGTTTGAAATACATGAAGAAGTAAAAGATGATTACCTTATAGCCTCTGAGGTTGTAAATGCTTCAAATCTCGATGTTGTACTTTTACAACACGAGTATGGTATATTCGGCGGAGCTGATGGGGTAAATATATTAAAATTTACGGAAAGGTTAAAAAAACCATGTATTTTAACTACCCATACAGTCTTAACTGTGCCGACCTACAGACAAAAAAAGATATTGATGGAACTTGCAGATAGATCAAAAGCAGTAATTTGCATGACAAGACGTTCCGCAGAAATATTAAATGAAGTTTATAGGGTATCTTTAAATAAGATTTATATTATTCCTCATGGAGTGCCAAAGTTTGAAAAAAAGGATCGCAACAGGTTAAAAGAAAAATACGGATTTTCAGGGAGGCCGGTTGTAACTACTTTTGGCTTCATCGGGCCTGGCAAGGGGATTGAAATAGGGATTTTAGCAATTAATAAATTAAAGAACAAATTTCCAGACATACTATATATTGTAGCAGGGGAAACCCATCCCAAACTTAAAAAAAGTGAGGGGGAAGTCTACAGAGATTCTCTTTTAAAGCTTGTGGAACAATTGTCTTTAGAGAAAAACGTTTATTTTATAAATAAATACATCAGCTTAGAGGAATTAGGTGAAATACTTTACATGACTGATGTTTATTTAACGCCTTATCCTGGGAGGCATCAGGCTGTAAGTGGGACGCTTTCTTATGCAATAGGATGCGGTAGGGCCATAGTTTCAACACCTTATGAGTATTCCCTTGAAATGCTTAAGAATGAACGAGGGCTTGTTTCTTCTTCTCCTGACCCTGACCAATTATCATTACTAATAGAAAAAGTGTTATCCGATGAGATCTTAAAGGCAAAGCTGGAGAAAAATGCAGCAAAATTGGGCGAAACCATGCTTTGGCCCAATGTAGCCAAAAGCTATATTGAAATAATTGAAGAACTATTAGGGGTTAAACTCAAAAGGAGTGCTTCTGAAGATGTATAAACACTTATTGAGGATGACGGACCAAAACGGAATAATCCAGTTTTCAAAGAAATCAGAGCCAGATATTAATAGTGGTTATACCGTTGACGACAATGCGCGGGCACTGATAGTATCAATAAACATGAAAAATGAAGATGGAAAAAGACTTTCGAGTATATACGGAAATTTTTTAAAGGAGGCTCAAAAAAGAGATGGCACTTTCTCAAACTTAAAAATAGGTAAAAATTTCTTGCCGGTTTTAGACTCTGAAGACTGTTTTGGAAGGGCTTTTCTTGCCTCCTGTTTTGCGGCATCAGTGGGAGATAAAGAACTAAAAGATTTGGGTTTGAGGCTGATTAGAAAGAGCCTTCCTAATACCTTAAATATACGTTCTCTAAGAGCAGCTGCTTACTGCATTATTGGTTTTGGATATCTAAAGGATATTTTTCCTGGCAATAGGTTCATTTTCGATGCCGCAAAAAAATTAGCCTATCATCTGATAGAGCACTACAGCCTAAACAGCTCTGGATCATGGCAGTGGTTTGAAGAAAAATTAACCTACTGCAATGCACTCCTACCCCATTCCCTATTTACTTACTATGAACTAAGTAGTGACAGAAAGGCTCTAAAAGTGGCTGAAAAGACCTTAAAGTTCTTATCCGATACCCTTTTTCAAAAAGGGTATCTCAACATAATAGGCAATCGGGGATGGTGGAATAAAGAAAGCAAACCTCCGCTTTACGATCAACAGCCTGTTGATGCCGCATCAATGATTCTTGCATGTTTACAGGCCTTTGTTGCAACGGGGAAAAAAGAATATATAATTTTTGCTAAGGGTGCATATAACTGGTATTGGGGCGAAAATATCAATAAATTACCTGTAGTAAATGAGGAAACCCAGGGGTGCCATGATGCATTGGTACCTGATGGGGTTAATTTAAATCAGGGTGCTGAAGCCCTCGTTTCGTACCTGATAGCGTGTCAGTTATTAAAAGAATTTGAAAGGGGAAATGCGGTGGAATGTGTCCCAGCGGTTTAGAGGAAACCCTTTATTATACCACCCTCGAAAAAATAAAAAAAGAGATACCTGAAGATTTTTCTGCAAGCTGTATAATAGGGATACCCTTTTATAATGAAAAGGATACCCTTATAGAAGTGATAAAAACTGCAATGGATAGTTTAAAATTCTTAAATAATTCAAAGTTGATAATGGTGGTTGGCGACCCTGCTGGGGAAGAAGCCTTGAATGCAATTAAAAATGAGTTTGGCGATAAAGTTCTTGGTTTTCTGATGCCAAAGGGAGTGAACGGAAGGGGTTATAGCATAAGGGCGATTTTAGAAGCGGCAAAAATTATGAAAGGCGATGTAATACTTTTAGAAGCTGATCTCAAACGGGAAAACAATTATGGGATAAAGCCTGAATGGATTGACAGGCTCTACGAACCTCTTATGGAAGGTTACGATGCCTCTATTGCGGTTTTTAGCAGACACCCCTTTGAAGATACAACAGGATCTCTTTTTGTATCACCGCTTATTTCAGCCCTTTACAGGGTTAGGTTTGCAGACCCTTTAAGTGGTGTTTTCGGGATTTCTAAAAGTTTAATTGAAGAAATGTCTATGGATTTTGATAAATACAAAGAAATCTTAGGAGGGTTTGGCGTAAACCCCTGGATTTTAACCTATTTATTGCGGAACAATAGGAAAATCTGTGAGGTTGCCTTAGGAGCAAAGTTTTCTCCATTAACTTTTGGTAAAAGGTCCATAGTTTTTAAAGAAATGGCTTTTTCCCTTTTTAGCATGGTTGCTGAGGATGAAAATAGATGGCTTGAAGCAAAAAAGGTTGTAAAATTTCCTGACCTTTACGATATTGGGGAAAGAGAAAAGCCTTTAGAGGTGTTCTGTAATTACGAAGTTTACGTAAAGGAATTTAAAACAGGTTATTTTCATTACCGCAATTTTTTAACGAAAATATTGGATGAAAAAATAATTTCTGACTTGGATAGAATGCTCGAGGCCTCATTGACCGATTTTAATTTTTCCAATGAACTGTGGGCAAAAATAGTTTACTCTTTTTTGTTAGGGTTTGCTTTTTCAGAAGGGATGTCCAAAGATGATTTATTAAACTCTTTTATGGCATTGTACGACGGCAGGGTGGCAGGATTTTTGAAGGAGAAAAAAGAAGAAGGGATAAACGAACAATTCGAAGCTTTTGAGAAAGAAAAAAGAAGTTTTATAACAAAGTGGAAGGAAAAGTCTGTTTTAGAAAATCCTGTCCTTATTCCCTTGGATTATATGGAATATATCCCGGGTGTACCAATAGTAATTCCCAAAAAGTTAAAAGGCATTAGAGGTAAGGAAGTATTCCCCAATGAAATATTAAAAAGGCTGCACAGAAGATACAAAGATAACTTTAAAGAATTTGTCAAGGAAGAATTAAAGGCAAGAGAAGATGAACCAGACGAAGTGATAGAAAAATATAAAGAATTCTTGTCAAGGCTTGAAAGAGCGTTGGAAAAAATATTTCCGGGGGACCTTTGTACCGAGCAAGGTGTAAAAGAATTTTGCGGTGCTATTTTTGAAAAATTTCCCCATAAGAAAATCCTTACAATAAAGTGGGAAATATTGAGAAAGGTAATATATGAATTTCCACCAAGAAACCTCCTTGTAATGTTAAAGTTCAAAAGCCTGCGGGAATTGTTGGATAACATCGATGTAAGGGATATTTTGACCCTTGCTCAATACACGGAAGATACAGATTATTTCGACAGAATTTTTATGTGGCTGCAGGATAATCTAAGGCATGACAGTTTTGAAGAAGCTGATATACTGCCGCTAATAATAATTAGGGAACGTTTTCCTGGAATTAGCGAGCTAAGAGAGATATCGGATTTTAACAGATTGACAGCTCGAATTTCGGCGGTAAATTTGGGAAAGGGTATGGGTGGCGAATACCCGCGGATAAGGTATTTTTGCAGGATAGCAAAGAGTATTGTAGAAGCGGAATTTTATTCTAAGCTGTGGGCAACATTTGCTGCAGAACGCAAAGAGGTTGGAATAAAAGTAATAAATTCTATAATCGGTCATTTTGGTAAGGATATCTTTTCCGCCCATCACATATTTGAAAACATGATACAAAGGGAGTTCATAAAGAGGGTAAACCAACTTGCAGATACATTAATATCTCAAGGAGAAAAAGATGATGCGAGTTATCTAAAAACTATGGTAAGAGGATATGGTTTAAGCACCACATTGAAAGATGGAACCTTTATGCCCTGTTCTGTCTGGACGTGGGCTAGTTTTAGTTTCAAAGGAGGAGAAGGAATTCCTACACCTCTTTTTTTACATGTGGAAAGGGATTGGTTTAACCACGATTTTATTGAAGAAGTCTATAAAGAAATGGGAAATGATGTGAAAGACATAGAGAAAAAAATTTTTAACCTGATAGGACTTGGCAGAGAAGCACAGGACCTGCGCCAGTTATTGCTGGGGGTTATTCCTCCCAAAGAGGAAGTGGTAATTCAGGAAATTGAGCCGTGGCCACCTGCGGGAATGTTGAAAAGATATAAGTTGGAGCCTCTGCTTGAACCTATTAGGGGGCACTGGTGGGAAAACAGGTATGTATTAAACGCTGCAGCATTTCGATTAGATGGCAAGGTTTATATACTCTACAGAGCCTTTGGACAGGATGAGGTATCCCGGATTGGGCTTGCGATAACTGATGGTTTCAATGTAATTGAAAGGCTTGAAAACCCCATTTTTTCACCACATATGAAGGAAGAAGTAAAAGGTTGTGAGGATCCGAGGGTAGTAATTGTCGATGACGAGATAGTTATGCTTTACACTGCCTATGACGGTGTTGTTGCACAAATAGCTGCGGCATCAATTAGGGTAGAAGATTTTTTAAACAGGGATTTTGATAAATGGAAGAGGTTAGGCCTTGCGTTCCCTGGGCTTTGGGATAAGGATGCCCTTTTATTTCCGGAGAAAATAGAGGGGAAATATGTGATTTACCATAGAATTGAACCGAGCATCTGGATGGCTTATTCCGATGAGCTTAGGTTTCCTTGGCCCGATAAGGGCCACAAAATAATAGTTGGGCCGAGGGCTGGGTTTATGTGGGATTCGCTAAAAATTGGTGCAGGTGCTCAGCCGATTAAGACCAAATATGGATGGCTCTTAATTTATCACGGTGTGGATTTTGAACTGGTGTATAGATTGGGAGTCCTTCTTGTGGACTTAAAAGACCCGGGAAAGGTTTTGTATAGGTCGCCAAATCCTATACTGTCTCCTGAGACAGAAAGCGAAATAGGAAAGAAGGGTGAAAGCTGGGTGCCCAACGTGGTTTTTACCTGCGGAGCGGTCCCGGTAAAAGATAAAGAGGTATTGGAAGATGAGGATGAGATTATTGTTTATTACGGGGCTGCTGATACGAGCATCTTTATAGCGACGGGGAAAATAGCAGATTTAATTCCAAAAGAAATTAGGCAAAGGCTGTCATCCAAAAGGGTATGACAGCCTTTTTTTAATTAATTTTACCATTATTTCCTGTAATTTAAACTCAAATGTGGGAAGGATTTTTGCTTTTTTCGTCGAAATTAAAATAAATCAAGGTATTTTGTCGATATAATTTTCGAGGTGATATTCGTGATAGAGATGTACAATGTGACAAAAATTTACAGTGGAGGACATATAGCTTTACAGGACATTACGGTAAAGATACAAAAGGGTGAGTTTGTTTTTATTGTTGGTCCCAGCGGTGCAGGAAAATCAACCTTTATAAAATTATTAATAAGGGAAGAAGTGCCCACAAATGGGCAGATATTTTTCAACGGCAAGAATATAACCCGCATGAAACATTCACAGGTGCCTTTTTTGAGAAGGCGAATTGGTGTAGTATTTCAGGACTTCAGACTTTTACCGCAAAAAACGGTTTATGAAAATGTGGCTTTTGCCATGGAAGTAATAGAGGCGCCTTTAAGGGAAATCAAAAAAAGGGTTCCCAAGGTGTTGGAAATGGTAGGGCTTTCTCATAAAATCAATGCAAAACCTCATGAGCTTTCAGGAGGAGAGCAGCAGAGGGTTTCCTTAGCAAGGGCATTGGTAAACAACCCTGATGTGATAATTGCGGATGAGCCTACGGGCAATCTTGATCCCGATACTTCGTGGGAAATTATGAAGCTTTTAAATGAGATAAACATGAATGGCACAACCTTAATAGTAGCCACTCATGCCAAGGATATTGTAAATGCTATGAGAAAAAGGGTGCTGCAGCTGGATTCGGGCAAATTGGTTCGGGATGAAGAAAGAGGTGTCTACTAAAATGAAGCTAAGGACTCTAAAATATTTTTTCAAGGAAGCTCTTCAGAGCCTTTTTCGAAACAGTTGGATGAGTGTGGCATCTATTGGGGCTGTTGCTTCTGCTTTGATTATTTTAGGTGCCTTTTTAATGCTTGCAATAAATGTTGATTACATAGCAAAAGATGTGGAATCACAGGTAGAGATTACAGCATACCTTAAAGACGGTTTAAATCAACTGCAGGTGGATTTCTTGAAAAAACAAATACAAAACATGGAAGAAGTAAGTGAATTTAAATTTGTATCAAAAGAGGAGGCCTTTGAGGAATTCAAAAAACAGGTAGGACCGGAGCTTTTAGAGGGTATTGAAAACCCCCTTCCAAATTCTTTTAGGATTAAAGTAAAAACTCCAAAAGATGTTGTAAGCGTAGCTGAAAAAATAAAGGCATTGCAGGGAATTGAGGAAGTAAAATACGGTAAGGGAATAGTTGAAAAGCTTTTTAAAATAACCTATTGGATGAGGGTTATCGGAATTGCCGTAATGCTGGCATTTGCTGCCCTGTCGGTTTTTATAATTTCAAATACCATAAGGATTACGGTTTTTGCAAGACGCAGGGAGATACAAATTATGAAATTCATCGGAGCTACCGATTGGTTTGTAAGATGGCCTTTTTTTATCGAAGGCATGATTCTCGGATTAATAGGCTCAATAATAGCTATTCTTATTCTTGCTGTATCCTATAATTATTTTTATAATACTATAAAATTTAATCTTCCAATGATTTCCCTTGTCCCGGTGCAATTGTTTTACAGCTATCTTCCTTATTTTGGTTTAATGGGAATGTTTCTTGGGGCTTTGGGAAGCGGTTTTTCATTGAAAAGGTTTTTGAAAGTGTAAAATATTACTATCCAGTGGGGAGGAAAAACCGTGAGAAAAAGGTGGAAGTACGGGGTTATACCAATTCTGCTTTTATTCTTTTTAATATATTCCTGTGGGACTGCACTGGGCATTGATTTAGAAGAATTGAAAGAAAAGCAGAAGGAGATACAAATGAAGTTAAACGATATAAGAAAGAACATAAATCAAGTGGAGAGCAAAAAAAGGAATGTTGTAGAGGAATTAGGAATTATAGAAAAAGAACTCGATCGTGCTCAGAAGGATTTGGAAAGAGTTGCTGCAAAGTTAGTAGAAACCCAAAAAAAACTTGAACAGACAAAACAGGATTTGAAAGCTGCTGAAAAGGCTTTAGAAGATCAAAAGCAAAACCTTTCCACACGACTTATTGCCATGTATAAATCTGGTCCAGTAGATTACATTGAAGTTATACTTTCTGCAAAAAGTTTTTCCGATTTTCTGACAAGATTAGACATGGTAAAGCGGATTGTGGATTACGATAGGGACCTTTTGAATACATATAAAGCCAAGAGGGAAGAGGTAAGTCTTAAAAAAGCTCAGTTAGAAAAGCAGCAGTATGAAATATCACAGCAACAGAATACTATAAAGGAGAAAAAGATTCAGATTGCTTCAAGGCAAGCTGAAAGGAAAAAGCTTCTCGCTGAATTGGAGAAGGAAAAACAGCAGTACTTAAGGGAAGAGGAACAGTTAGAACAAGATTCTAAAAGGATTGCTGCAATGATACAAAAGATTCAGGCACAAAACAAGAGGAAATTTGTTGGTACCGGGGTATTTCAGTGGCCTGTGCCTTCATCGAATGAGGTTACTTCAGACTATGGATGGAGGGTTCACCCCATTTTTCGCGTGAAAAAATTCCATACGGGGATTGATATAGCTGCATCTTACGGTGCCGATGTGGTAGCAGCGGACGATGGGGTGGTTATATATGCTGGTTGGTACGGAGGATACGGAAATACTGTAATTATAGATCACGGAGGCTCTATATCTACTTTATATGCACATCTTTCAAGAATAAACGTCAGCGAAGGGGATAAAGTAAAGAAAGGCAGTAAGATTGCAGATGTAGGAAGTACTGGCTTTTCTACAGGGCCGCATCTTCATTTTGAGGTGAGAAAAGAAGGTCAATGTGTAAATCCTTGGAGCTGGCTAAAATAGGAATTAATAATATAAAAAATATAAAAATGTAATATTTTAAAAAGGATAGGTGGTTTTCAAATTGAAATTATCCATAAATAAAAAGACACTTTTGACTGTATTTGCTGTAATCATATTATGCATTTTTTCCTTTTATCTCGGGCTTAGTTTTAAAGCTATGCCCCTTTATGCTTTAAAAGAGGATGCTACAGCGAAAGAGTATAATAAAGACGTAGAGTCCCTATTAGAAGTAAAGGATTATATCAAAAAAAAGTTTGTTAGAGATATACCCGATTCCACACTTATTGAAGGTGCCATTAAGGGGATGGTGGAATCTTTAAAAGACCCTTATTCAGTTTACATGGATAAAAATGAATTTGAAGATTTTGTTACATCAATAAACGGTTCCTTTGAAGGGGTAGGTCTGTCCCTCGGTGTTGACGAAAAGACGAAAAATATAATTGTTATTTCACCTATTGAGGGTACCCCGGCGCATAAGGCTGGTATACTCCCTCGGGATGTGATTGTTAGAGTAGATAAAGTTGATCTTAGAGGCAAAAGTTTGGATGAAGCAGTGAAATTGCTGAGGGGAAAAAAGGGGACTAAGGTAACCGTCTATGTAGAAAGGCCTGGAATCAAGGATTTGCTGAAATTTGAACTTATTAGAGATAATATAAAGATTAGAACCGTAAAATCAGAAATGATAGAAGGTCAAATCGGATATATTAAGATTACCTCCTTCGATACATACACTCCACAAGAGCTTAATGAGGCTTTGAAAAACTTAAAAGATAAGAAAATTAAAGGCTTGATTTTGGATTTAAGGAATAATCCTGGAGGGGCTCTGGATTCAGCGGTAAAAGTTGCAGATATTTTGCTCGGGAAAGGTTTAATAGTATATACCGAAGATAAAAATAAAAATAGGTTAGAAGAATTTTACTCCGATGAATCAAAAGTAGAAATTCCCTTTGTGGTACTCATAAATGAGAACAGTGCCAGTGCTGCAGAAATAGTTGCAGGTGCTGTAAAGGATTTTAAGGCAGGACTTCTAATTGGAGAAAAAACCTTCGGTAAAGGTACAGTACAGGAATTGGTGCCCCTTGCCGGCGGAGGTGGAATAAAGCTTACCATTGCAAAGTATTATCTTTCTTCAGGGCGTTCCATAGATGGTGAAGGGGTAATTCCTGATGTTGTTATTAAAGCTGAGGAAGAAAGTGTCAATCCTTCCATTGAAAAAGATGCCCAACTAAAGAAGGCTGTAGAAGTATTGAAAGCGAAAATTAAAACAGGGAGCAATTGATTTATGAACCTTGTTTTAAAGATACTTTACTTTATATTATTGGGAATTCCTCAAGCAATCTTTAACCCTTTTTTTTGGATAGTGCTTTTTATAGTTTTCGTTCAGTACAAAAGAACTGCTGATTTTGAAGAAAAAATGTTCGGTTTTACAACGACGAACCCTTTAAAAAGGGTATCGTCTTCTCTTATGTATGGGATTTTTGGAGGATTTGTGGGAAGTATAATCATTGTTGCCTTGGGAGTAAGCATAGCCGGTTCGGGTCTTGCTTATGTATGGCCGTTGGCTCTTTTATTGATGCTTATAAGCCCTCATTTAGTGTGCTTTTCCTATGCAGGCGGAATAATTTCCATATTTTCTTTACTATTTGGTTTTCCTAAGGTGGACGTTCCAGGACTGATGGCCCTTGTGGGAGTACTTCATGCTGTTGAAAGTTTATTAATCTATTTTTCGGGGCATTTAAATGCCTCACCGGCCTTCATAAAGGATGAAAAGAGGGGAGTTGTAGGAGGTTTTATAATTCAAAGTTTTTGGCCTGTACCCTTTATTCTTTTAACCATTGCTATAGGCATTCCTTCGGGAGTTGAAGCGGTAAATATGCCGGATTGGTGGCCTATAATTAGGCCACAAGGGCTCAATTTAGAAAATGTAATTTACCTTATGATGCCAGTCGTTGCGGCTTTGGGGTACGGGGACATAGCACTAACAAGGCAACCTTATAAAAAAAGCAGGGAATCAGCAGTTTATTTAATAATGTTCAGCAGTTTTGTGATACTATTTTCTGTTCTGGGCTCGAGAATAAACTTTTTTAAATACGTTGCTGCTCTTTTTGCACCTATTGGTCACGAATATTTGATAATAATAGGCAAGAAAAAAGAAAAAAATAGAGAGCCCCTTTTTACTATACCTCCTTTTGGCGTCAGAATTCTTTATGTTTTAGAAAATTCTCCAGCGGAAAAAATGGGTATAAAACCCGGTGATATAATTATTTCCATTAACGGAAGGTCTGTAAATAACATAGAGGATCTTAAGGAAATTAAGGCTCTTTCTCCGACATTTATTTGGATAGATTATATAACTTCCACCAATGAGAAAAAGTATGCCGAAATGACCTTTTACCCTTATGGTTTTGACAGCTTAGGGGTTATTTTAATACCCAAGGATGAGGATGTAGCATCTATATCCTTGGAGGAAAGCGGTGTTATAAAAAAAATAAAGAGGATTTTTACAAAAAAACCTTCTTCCTGAGGGGAGAAGGTTTTTTATATGTATAAATTTAACAATTACGGGTTAAACTATTATTGAAAGATGAAAAACAAAAATTAAAAAAATTATAGAAAATTTTGCGATATTTTTAAGATACTCACTTGAATAATTTTTTAACATAGTATATAATAATTGTGAATGATATAACAGTCTCAATAGCTATCGCAATAATTATTATTATAAAATTTAAATTAACCTACATAGAAAAGGAGGGATAAAATGACAAGGGAACAATATTTAGAGCGGGAAAGGGAGATGCTTTTAAAAGCTTACATCAACGCATCTGAAGAAGAGAAGAGGGAAATTATGATGAAGATAATGAACATTGATGCTCAGCATGAATATAAAGATACGTATGGACAGCGCTCAAACGGATTTATTACTAGAAGGCGCAATAAAATAATTTATGTCAATTAAACCGGGATTATTTCCCCGGTTTTTATTTTTACTAAATTCTTTTGGGAGAAAAATGTCGAAAATTATAAAATTCCTGTTAAAATAACCTCCTCTAAGTGCTATAATATTCATAACCTGTAATTTTTGGGAAATGAGAAGGTGAGAATTATGGGGAAAGCAGAAGAAAATTTAAATGGTAAAGTTCCCTTTGAGAAGGTTTTGGAACACATTAACGAAGCTATATGCGTAATAGATTCGCAAATGATCGTGGTTTACTGGAATAAAAGAGCAGAAGAACTTTACGGTATAAAAAAAGAACATATAATAGGAAAAGATATAAGAATGTTTTTCCCTAATGCCCTTGCTTTGGAAGTGTTGAAAAACGGAAAGCCCATGGAATTTGTAGAGCACAGGCCACGAGAAGGAAATGTGGCTATAATAAGCTCGATTCCTATAATGGAAGATGGGAAAATATCATGGGTTGTTTCTATAGATCAGGATATTACTGAGGTACAAAAATTAATAAATGAATTAAAAAAAGCTGAAGATAAAATAAGGTATTTAGAATACCTTCAAGAAGAGCTAAAAAGGCTCTCGCCTGAAAAGGACTTTGAGAATATTGTATATAAGAGCAAAATAATGTATGATCTTTTAATGCTTGCAAGAAAAGTTGCAGAGAGCGATGCTTCTGTGCTTATCCAAGGAGAAAGCGGAACTGGGAAGGATTTGCTTGCACGGGCGATACACAATGCGAGCCCAAGGAAGGAAATGCCCTTTATTGTGGTTGACTGCAGTTCAATACCCGAAAACCTGATTGAAAGTGAGCTTTTCGGTTATGAGGCAGGAGCTTTTACAGGAGCCCAAAAAAAGGGAAAGCCAGGCAAGTTTGAGATTGCAGATGGCGGTACGGTGTTTTTAGATGAGATTGGAGAACTACCTTTAGAGATGCAGTCAAAGTTATTAAGGGTTTTGGAAAATAGGGAATTTTACAGGGTTGGCGGTATAAAACCTATAAAAGTAAATATAAGGATAATCGCTGCGACTAATAGAGACCTAAAAGAGATGGTAAAAAACGGTAAATTCAGGGAAGATTTATTTTACCGCTTAGATGTTGTTTCTATTAAAGTTCCGGCTTTAAGGGAAAGGCCTGAGGATATACCCTATTTAATCAACTACTTTTTGAAAAAATTTTCGGTAGAAAACAAGAAAGTTATAAATAAAATAGAACCCTCTGCTATGGAGTTGATGTTAAAATATCCCTGGCCTGGGAATGTAAGGGAATTAAAAAATGTTGTTGAAAGGCTGGTAATACTTGCAGAAAATGGAGTTATAAGGGATGATATGCTTCCAAACACTATCTTAAATTATTTTAACATTAAAAAGGACAACTTATCACTTCAAGTAACAAGTTTAAATTTAGAGAAGATAGTGCAGGAAGCTGAAAGAAAGGCTATAATGGAGGCTTTGAGATTATCAAAGAATAATAAAGCAAAAGCTGCGGAAATATTAGGAATACCGAGAAGTACCCTTTATTATAAGATGCAGGTCTTAGGTATAGGAGCGTGTCCAATCGACTGACATGATGTCAGAAAATTGGACACGCTAATTTATTTGTGAAAACCTTAGCGAAGCGAGTATGTGAAAGGATTAACGAGGATATTCTGCTGATTTGACATAAAAATATCGTCGAAATATTGGACAATATGTCTATTTATAATGGTAAAAATTTTTAATTCCTTGTTGGTATGTTACAGTTTTTTTGTGGGCAAGTTAAGTACAAAACAGATTTTATTTATAGAAAAAGCATATAAATACAAAAAAAAATTATTTAAAAAAATAATGTCGATTAAAGGGAGTTTTGGCATAAACCTTGCAATAAATTTGTTATCGCAATCACAAAGGAGGTGACACAGTTGGGCAAAAAGATCTTTATACAGCTGCAACAGCATATAGGAGCTCCTGCTATTCCTCAAGTAAAAGTTGGGGATAAAGTAAAGAAGGGTCAGCTTATTGCTGTACCTAACGGTTTAGGAGCAAATATACATGCGAGCCTTTATGGTGAGGTAATTAATATTAATGAAAAATTTATAGAAATTTTAGCTGATGATGAACAACCTGAAGAGTTTGTGCCAATTAAAGAGACTAATAGTATTTTGGAAGCCATTAAAGAAGCTGGAATAGTTGGTATGGGTGGTGCTGGCTTTCCCACACATGTAAAGATGAACGTTAATTTAGAAGGTGGATATGTAATAGCAAACGGAATCGAATGCGAACCCCTTTTATCCCATAACGTAAGACAGATGGAACAAAAACCGGAGTTAATATACAAAGGATTAAAATACGCAATGGAAGCAACTAATGCTTCAAAGGGATTTATAGCAATAAAAGAAAAAAATAAAAAAGCGATTGAAGCAATGAAATCAGTAATAGATGACGATAGAATCGAAATAAAAATGATGCCTGATATTTATCCGATGGGTGAAGAAAGGGCTTTAGTAAGAGATATTCTCGGGGTTTTATTAAGGCCCGATCAGTTACCTTCTGCAGCAAAAGCTGTTGTCACCAATGTTGAAACACTTTCGAGGATTGCCGAAGCGGTAGATTTCAGAAAACCGGTAATTTCGAAAAATGTTACTGTAGTGGGAAGATTAAAGTCTGGCAGAGAACCCGTGGTATTTTTCGATGTTCCGATAGGTACCCCCATTTCTGAGCTGATTGAACAAGCTGGCGGTATAGAAGGAGAATACGGAGAAATTATCATGGGAGGACCTTTTACAGGAAAAAGTGTTGGCTTAGATGCGGTAGTAATTAAAACAACGGGTGGTGTAATTGTAACAGATCCTCTACCAAAAGAGAAAAGAAAGATAGGGCTTTTAGTTTGTGGCTGCGGAGCCAATGAGGCAAGGATAAGGGAAGTTGCAGAAAAAATGGGAGCACCTGTAGCAGGTGTTGAAAGATGCAAACAGGTAGTGGATGTAAAAGGTGGTATTAAGTGTGAAAATCCCGGCAACTGCCCCGGTCAAGCTGAAAAGATCTTAAAGCTTAAAAAAGCTGGTGCCGAAGTGGTTTTAGTTGGGACATGCAGTGACTGCACCAATACCGTTATGGGTGTTGCTCCAAAGCTTAAGCTTCCAGTATATCATCACACAGACCATGTGCTCCGCACAGTAGGTCATAAGTTAGTCCGCAGACTGAACAAATAAAAATAAATGACATTAATAACTTAGAAATTATTTCTAAGAAAAGGAGGTAATAAAAAATGTCTATAACTCCAGAAACAGCCAATCAGCATAAAAACGATCCTGCTGTTGTATGTTGCCTTACGCAAGCCGGTACAGTAATAAGCCCTGCAGATTTGGAAGACCCAGGGATTTTCCCAGATTTAGAAGATTCGGGACTTTTAAAAATACCGGCAAACGTTTTGACAATCGGGCAGGTACTTGGTAAAAAGCTCGTAAAAACCATTGATGCTTTAACACCGATAACCCCTGATATGATTGAAGGCGGCGAAGAAGCAATTAAAGAAACTGAGGAAAAATCTGTTGAAGCAGTGGAGGCAAAGGAAGCAAAGGTTGTTGAGGCTGCTCCCGTAAAAGCAGCGTCTAATGTAATCAGGATCCATATAGAAGAAGGAAAGGGTATAAACCTTGAAATTCCAGCAATTGTAGCAACTGCTCCTGCAGGAGAAAAAGAAGAAGTAGTCCAAAAAGAAGAGAAAAAAGAAGTAAAAATCGAGGATAAAGTAAAACGCACTTTAATAATGAGAGAATTCGAAGTTAAAGAAGTAAAACTTGGAGAGGAAACATCTTTTGAAAATGGTGTATTGACAATAAGGAAGAGCATTGTTGAAGATGCTTTAAAGGCCGATCCCCTTGCAAAGAAAATGGAAATAGATATTATTACACCCGACAACAAGAACGTATTTACCAATACAATCATGGATGTTATACCTATTGCTACAAAGGTTGAAGGTAACCTCGGCGAAGGTATTACTCATGTAATGTCGGGGGTTGTAGTAGTTTTAACTGGTGTCGATGAAAGCGGTATACAGGTTCATGAATTTGGTTCTTGCGAAGGTATAATTGGTGAAAAAGTGAGATTTGGACGACCTGGCTGCCCTGACGAAAACGATATAATGATAAGAATTCACGTAACTATTCAAGCCGGAACTGGTATGGAGAGAAAAGGACCCTATGCAGCTCACAAAGCATGTGATGCAGTAATTCAGGAAATCAGAGAAGTATTGAAGAAAAAGCCTGCTTCAGAAGCTGTAAAGGTGACCGAATACAAAGATATTGAAAGAGTAGGAAGACCAAGGGTAGTATTAGTAAAAGAAATTATGGGTCAGGGCGCTATGCACGACAACGTTATTCTTCCCAAAGAGCCAGCAGGTGTTCTCGGTGGTAGGCCAAACGTAGACCTCGGAAACATCCCTGTAGTTCTTTCACCAAATGAAGTAAGAGATGGCGGCATCCATGCATTAACCTGCATCGGACCTGCATCCAAGGAAAATACGCGCCATTACTTCAGAGAACCATTGGTAAACCTTTTAGCAGAGGATGAAGAACTTAACCTCGTAGGAGTTGTCTTTGTAGGCAGCCCGCAAGTGAATGAAGAAAAATTCTACGTTTCAGAACGCCTTGGAGCATTAGTAGAAGCATTGGGAGTAGATGGAGCCATTGTAACTACGGAAGGTTTCGGAAACAACCACATCGACTTTGCATCACATATTGAACAGATTGGGAAACGTGGAATACCTGTAGTAGGTGTGACTTATGCAGCATATCAAGGTCAGCTTATCGTTGGAAACAAATACATGGATGCCATGATTGAGCTCAACAAAGATAAGAACGGAATGGAATCGGAAATCCTTGGAGACAATACACTATGCCCAGAAGATGCAAGAAGAGCTGTAGCAATGTTAAAAGCAAAGATGGCCGGCGTAAAGATACTGCCGCCTGCTAAGAAATGGGATCAGTCGGTTATCGAAAACAACCAGAAACTTGTAGATGAAAAATATAAGGCCTAAAAAGGAGTTTTATAAATGGATGAAATATACCCCGGACTTAATATGATAAGGGGAAAGATAATTGAAGTAACCGAAATGGATGTAAAAATAGAATTCAAAGGCCGAATGGGGATGCTCAGGGTGCCTTTGAGGATGCTTATATCCGACAGGCACCCCTCCATAGGTGATGAAGTTGAATTAATGATGAGCTATGTGACATTAATAAATGATGGGAGGTAGTAAAAGATGAAATTGACGGTAATAGAAGGCCTGCAATCCGAAATATACGTTCCTATAACACCTCCGCCTGTATTTACACCATTTACAAAAGAATTAAAGGACTGCACTGTAGCTCTTGTTACTGCAGCAGGTGTTCATTTAAAATCGCAGAAACCCTTTAATTTAGCTGGTGACTTTACATTCAGAGAAATTCCAGGCGACACACCATCGTCAGAATTGATGGTAACCCATGGTGGATATGATAATACCGATGTAAACCGTGATATCAACTGCATGTTCCCAATTGATCGTTTAAGAGAATTAGCTGCAGAAGGTTTTATAAAATCCATTGCACCTGTTAACATTGGTTTTATGGGTGGCGGCGGTAATGTAAAGAAATTCCAAGAAGAAACAGGCCCAGCTATAGCAGAAATCCTCAAAAAGGAAGGTGTAGATGTCGCAGTTTTGACAGCTGGGTGAGGGACTTGCCACCGCTCTGCCGTGATTGTGCAGAGAGCAATTGAAAGTGCTGGAATTCCTACAGTGCTGATTGCAGCTTTACCACCGGTTGCAAAACAGCAGGGTTCACCAAGGATAGTTGCACCAATGGTTCCGATGGGAGCAAATGTTGGTGAACCAAATAACAAAGTTATGCAGACTGCAATATTAAAAGATGCATTGAAAGCATTAAAAGAAATTGATGTACCTGGAAAAGTAATTAATCTACCTTACGAGTATAAGGCAAAAATATAATACCCCCCAAAATAAATACCCGGCAAAAGCTTTTCAGGCTTTTGCCGGGAAATAAAAAAAGTTTTTGTAGGGGGCTTTGAGGGGGCTTATTCAATGTTTAAAATATCTATGGCCAACGCTAAGAGTGTAACAGTAGAAATGCCCGAAAAATATATGGAAGCTATAGAAAGGCTTAAAAAAAGAGAAAAAGAGATAAAAAAAGAAAACCTTAAAGTGCTTCCAAGAGAAGAAGTAATTAGGGAATTAAAAATAAGGGAATTCTTAGTAAAAGATGTAAAAATTTCAGATAATACAAAAATCTGCAACAATACCTTATTTATAGATTCTTCTCTAACTAGAGAATCTTTAAAAATTAACCAACTTGTGAAAAAAGTAACGTTTGATGTAATTTATCCCGAAAATAGAGATATTTACACAAACACCATAATGGACATTATTCCTATTATGGCGAAAGTTGATGGGAAAATAGGTGAAGGTATTACCCATATATTAGATGGAGTAGTGGTATTCCTGACTGGCACTGATGAAGAAGGAAAGCAGATAGCGGAATTCGGTTCTTCTCACGGCATTTTGAAGGATAAAGTGGCCTTCAACATGCCTGGTACTCCGAAAAACAAAGATATAATATTGAGAATAGATGTAGTGATAGAAAAAGGTACTGGCATGGAAAGAAGGGGTCCTTTGGCAGCTCATCAGGTGGCGGATTTCATATTGGACAGGATAAGAGAGGAGTTAAAGAAATTAGCACCCGAAGAAGCAGTAAAAACTCATATTTTTAAAGATGTAAGGAGAAAGGGTATGCCCAAGGTGCTTATAGTTAAAGAACTCGGGGGGCAAGGGGCAATGCATGAAAAAATTATTATGCCTTCCGAGCCTGGTGGGGTACGAGGAGGAAAATCCATTATAGACTTAGGAAATGTGCCGATTATTCTTACTCCCAATGAAGTCAAGGATGGCGGCATACATTCTGTAACTTAGGAGTGAGGTATTCATGGGTGTAGGTCCTTCTACAAAAGAAACAACCCTCCACCACGTAAATGACCCGATGATTGAAGTGGCGCGGAGGGATAAGGATATAGATTTAGTTGGTGTTGCAGTGGTAGGCAGTCCGCAGGATAACGAAGAAAAATTTTATGTTGCAAAAAGATTAGGGATGCTGGCTGAAGCTCTTGGAGTTGATGGAGTAATTATTTACGCTGAAGGATTTGGAAACCAGCACGTGGATTTTGCGGCTCACATTGAAGAATTAGGCAAAAGGGGTATTCCAGTGGTTGGCTTGACCTTTGCAGGGAACGGACTAGTAGTTGAAAATGAATACATGGAGGATATAATTGATTTAGATAAGGCTAAGGAAGGCATGGAGACCGAAATTGTATGTCAAAACACGGTGGAAGAAAGGGATATGATCAAGGCCTTGAAGATTTTAAAAGAAAAAATGAAAAGAAGAGGTGGTAAAAAATGAGGTTTGAAAAGATGATTTATGCTGTAGATTCTCACACAATGGGCGAGCCAACCCGAGTGGTC
>Ga0207430_10082_pt1 | contig 46015 bp, 45 predicted proteins | sample YelNatsi3bottle8_FD_187544 | JGI IMG/M metagenome (GOLD analysis project Ga0207430, IMG submission 187544) | Hot spring thermophilic microbial communities from Obsidian Pool, Yellowstone National Park, USA - site 3 bottle 8 (SPAdes) (version 2) | ecosystem: Environmental > Aquatic > Thermal...
TCATGGCAATAGATAAGATTTTAGACAAGATGAGAATATTAAAGATTTCCAGTTATGAATGCGCTTTATTAAATTTTTAAGAAGTGAGACAAATTTATTGTCTTTAAAATTAATTATACGAGGAGGTTTTTTTATGTCAGGGCATTCAAAATGGGCTAATATAAAACACAAAAAAGAGAAAATGGACGCTAAAAAGGGAAGAATTTTTACAAAGCTTACCAAAGATATTATAAAAGCGGCTAAAGAAGGCGGTGGAGACCCTAACACTAACAGTAAATTAAGAGATGCTATAGAAAAGGCAAAAGCTAATAATTTGCCAAATGAAAATATACAAAGGGCTATTAAAAAAGGTACCGGTGAATTAGGAGGAGCTAATTTAGAAGAAGTAATATATGAAGGATACGGTCCTTCTGGTACTGCCATAATTGTTGAAGCTTTGACTGACAATAAAAACAGAACTGCTGGTGAAATAAGGCATATTTTTGATAGGCATGGTGGTAGTTTAGGAGCAGCTGGTTCTGTTACATGGATGTTTGACAAAGTCGGAATTATAATTGTTGAAAAAAATGATTCTATTGATGAAGACGAATTAGCGATGGTTGCAATAGATGCAGGTGCGCAAGACTTTTCTGCAGAAGATGAAGAATTCGAAATAATTACTGAACCTTCAAATTTTCAAGAAGTAAAAGAAGCGATTGAAAAAGCAGGCTATAAAATTTCTGAAGCAGAAGTTACTATGCTTCCTAAAAATACTATACAACTAAGTCCTGAAGACTACGAAAAATTTGAAAAGTTAATTGACAAATTAGAAGAAAATGACGATGTACAAAACGTTTATCACAATGTGGAAATAGAAGACGAAGATGAGGAATAAAAGAAAGAGATAGAAGAGGCTAAATTTCTTCTATCTCTTTCTTTTCTTTTTCTGTTAAAACTTTATGTAAGTCTAAGTTGATGATTAATCTGTCGTTTAAATTGATAATAGATGTTATGTACTCTTTCCCAATTCCTTTTATTATGTCTGGAGCTTCTTGTATGGAACTATCGTCTACATGTAAAACTTCTGTTACTGAGTCTACGATAAAACCTACTGGTCTGTTAGTGACATTTACTACGATAATCCGATTATTGTCATTTTTTTCTGATAAAGGCAAATTGAAGCGCTTTTTTAAATCTACAATAGGAATAACTGTTCCTCTTAGGTTAGTTATGCCTTCTACAAAAGAGGGGGCATCAGGTACTTTAATAATCGTTTGAAGCCGTATAATTTCTATTACCTGATTAATGTCTACGCAAAAGTCTTCATTGTTTAATTTAAAAACTACAATTTGATTTGCCACTTTACCATCTCCTCCCTTATAGATATTATTCGATATTTTTTGACAAAATCCTGCAAAGAGAATAAATTTTTTAAAATTGGTTATAATTACATAAAACAGGAGGAGATGTTATGAAAAAGCTAATTTCCTATAAAATGGTTGCCATATATTTGTTAGCTATATTTATAGGAGTGATGATTGGATATTTAATTAATGTTAAAGATAATGAAAAGCAAAGAACAGAAAAAAATATAACTTATGAACAGAGGATTTCTTCTCAACAAGAAGCTCTTGCTAAAAAATTAATTTCCCAAAGTAAACTCATATTTGAAACTAAATATCTTGAAAATGGAGAAATAGTGCGTGAAGTTCAAAATTTAACCCCTTCTCTTTATGGGAAAAGCAAGGAAGAAATTGCGAGGATATATAGTGATTGGGAAGTTAAAAGTTTTGATGAAGACGAAATAGTTCTCTATAGGGAAAAAGAAGGATTACCTCCAGATTATTATATAATTACTAGTATGAATGGATATGTGGTTTTATTAAAAAGTGACGGAAATGGCAATAAAGAAATTGTAGAGAAAACAGACATACCTTTGGACAGTTTAACACCTTTTGACAGAGAAAGGGTGATGAAAAATATAATTACAAAAGACAAAGATGAAGCATACCAAATATTAGCAAATTTGAGCTCTTAAGTTCTCCTATGCTTTTAGGAGAACTTTTTCTTGTTTATAAAGTCCATTGATGTTAAAATAAATAAAAGGAGAGGAGATATAATGAGGGTATTAGGGATAGATCCTGGAATTGCCATAATGGGCTATGGTATAATAGATTACAAATCCAATAAGTTTACTGTTATAGACTACGGTGCAGTTACTACAAAAGCTGGTATTGATAAGGCTTTGCGCCTACACGATATATATAATGGAATTATATCACTTATAAAATCTTACAGTCCTGATGTAGTAGCTATAGAAGAGCTTTTTTATAATAAAAACGCAAAGACTGTCATAACTATTGGGGAGTCCAGAGGAGTTTCTATTTTAGCTGCTGTCAATTCGGGAATAAAGGTTTTTGAATATACTCCTTTGCAAGTTAAACAAGCAGTGGTAGGGTACGGAAGAGCAGATAAATATCAAGTCCAACAAATGGTGAAGGTTTTATTAAATCTTGAGGAAATTCCTAAACCTGACGATGTAGCTGATGCATTGGCAGTTGCTATATGCCATTGTCACAGTAACAATATGATTGAAAAGCTGGGGTATTCAAGATGATTGAGTATATTAGAGGGATGATTGAAGACATTGGACAAGATTATGTAGTGATTGACTTTATGGGTATAGGTATAAAGGTTTTTGTCCCATTTTCTACTTTGAAAGTTTTACCTTCTAAAGGAAATATAACCAAGCTTTATACATATTTACATATGAGAGAAGATGGTTTTCAAATTTTTGGCTTTAAAACAAAAGAAGAGCTAGATTTGTTTGAAAAATTATTGTCTGTTAGTGGTGTAGGGCCTAAAGGAGCTTTGTCTATTTTGTCCGTGGTTTCTATTGATAATTTTGTAAAAGCAGTTAACGTAGGCGATTATAAAGCTCTTACGATAGCTCCGGGAATAGGCAAGAAGACTGCTGAGAGAATTATTTTGGAATTAAAAGATAAGCTTCCAAAAGAAATAGTTTTTGAAGGTGATAATAATTTTTCAAATGAGGCTTTAGAAGCTTTATTAGCTTTGGGTTATACCAAAAGTGAAGCTATTTATGCTTTGGCAGATATCACCTGTGATAGCGTAGAAGAAGCTGTAAAGCAAGCTTTGAAAAAATTAATGAAATAGGGTGAATTGAATGGAGGAGAGAATACTAACTCAAAGTTTTACACAGGAAGATGCCTCTGAATACAGTTTGCGTCCTAGGTGGCTTTCTGAGTATATAGGTCAGCAAAAGATAAAAGAGGAATTAAAAATTTACATAGAAGCCGCTAAGATGAGAAAAGAGCCCCTTGACCATGTCCTACTATATGGTCCTCCTGGCCTTGGAAAAACGACTTTAGCCACAGTAATTTCTAATGAAATGGGAGTAGGAATAAAAATAACCTCAGGTCCTGCTATAGAAAAGTCGGGAGATTTGGCAGCCATCTTAACTAATTTACAGGAAAATGACATACTTTTCATAGATGAGATTCACAGGCTTAATAGAAGTGTAGAAGAGATTCTATATCCTGCAATGGAAGACTTTGAATTGGATATAGTAATAGGAAAAGGCCCAAGTGCCAGGTCTATAAGGCTTAGTCTTCCGCGTTTTACTTTAATTGGGGCTACGACAAGGGCTGCTCTTATGACTTCTCCTCTGAGAGACAGATTTGGGGTTATAAACCGCTTGGATTACTATTCAGTGGAGGAATTAAAAGAAATAATTAAAAGGTCAGCGAATATTTTAAACATTGGAATTGATGAAGATGCAGCTTTGGAGATTGCTAAAAGGTCACGGGGGACTCCGAGAATTGCCAATAGACTTCTAAAACGGGTGAGAGATTTCGCACAAGTAAGAGGAAATGGATACATTGATTTTAAAACTTCCAAAGAAGCGCTGGACGTATTAGGTGTAGATGAGATGGGATTAGAATACATTGATAGAAAGATTTTGGTTTCTATTATAGAAAAGTTTGGCGGTGGTCCTGTAGGAATCGATGCTATTGCTGCATCAATAGGAGAAGATGGGGATACAATAGAGGATGTTTATGAACCTTATCTTTTACAAATAGGTTTTTTAAACAGGACTCCGCGAGGAAGAGTTGTTACAAAATTAGCTTATGATTACCTTAAATATCCTTATATAGAACAGGGGAGGATAGAAGGTGTTTGATAGTTTTGGTAAAATGTTGATATTTATGGGAGCTATATTAATTTTAATAGGGGTGCTTTTTTCTGTAGGTTCAAAAATTGGTTTAGGACGTTTGCCGGGAGATATAGTTTATCAAAAAGGAAATTTCACTTTTTATTTTCCTATTATGACAAGCCTTTTATTGAGCCTGTTTTTAACATTAATTTTTTGGCTTTTTAGAAGATAACATATGAAAAGGGGTTGTATTTTGTGAGGTTGAAAAAATTTATAATAGGGAGTATAATTAGTGTCATGATTTTAACTCTCTCACCTTATCCTACCGTGAATGCTGATATCAGCATTCCGAAGGTTATAAAAGTAGGGCTTTTTTATGGACAAACTGCGAAATCTTCTTACCAGCTTTCTTCTCCCGGAGGTTTTAATTTTGCTTATCAAGACAATACAGGAAATTTGATTAATATTTTTAGCACCAGCATGCAAAACATACAAGTTGCAAAAGATGATAATTTCTATTTAATGGTGGGAAGCTATGATAATCTGGACATGGTGAATGCTGATTACGATAAAATAGCAAACCAAATTCCGAATGCTTTTATAGGATTTGATGGCAAATATCATGTATACATAGGACCTTATTTGGCGCTTCCGGATTTGCAATCTGCCTATGAAATTTTTTCCAAAAATTATACCAATATATCCAAAGTGTTGCCGGATAAAAATATTTTAATAAGCAATGGGACAAAAAACCTGTTTTTATTTAATATGAAGGATGATTTATATGTAAGTAAACTTAATCCTGATGGCATGCCCCTTGCGATAGAATCAAAACGTTACAGAGGCATGTTTGAATTTAGAAGGCAACAAGACAGTGACATGACTGCTATAAATGTTGTGCCATTGGAAGAATATTTATATGGTGTTGTGCCGGCTGAGATGCCGGCATGGTGGAATATAGAAGCTCTAAAAGCCCAGGCAGTTGCAGCGCGAACTTATGCAGCGAAAAATATAGGGAGATATGGAAAATATGGATTTGATTTGACAGATGATGATAAAACACAAGTTTACAAAGGGTATGATGGAGAATCTTCTTCTACAAACAAAGCGGTAGATGAAACAAAAGGTGTAGTCGCTATATATCAAGGAAGTCTTATAGATGCCCTTTATCATTCCCACAGTGGGGGATATACCGAAGACAATAATAATTATTTTTCTGCTGATGTTCCTTACTTAAAAGGTGTGGAAGATAAATACGTTTTTGGCTATAGCAGTGCTAATGACAGTTGGACAGTCACTTACACAAAAGACCAGATAAAAAACCTGCTGTTAAGTAAAGGACAGGATATAGGAGATATAGTAGATGTAAAGGTTACTGAGAAAAGCTGGACTGGAAGAGCGATTACTGTCACTATTTATGGTACAAAAGGGACTTTCGCATTGAAAAAAGGAGATATACGATCTTTTTTTGGACTAAAAAGCACTATGATTGATATAAAGGGCGATGGCAGCAGTGAATTTGAAGTGTACGTGACTTCTTCTTACAGTGATTCGCAAAAAGTTTCTTTAAATGAGATAAATATTCAAAATAATGAAGGTATAACGAGGGTTTCTAAAGATACCCTTTATGTTGTAGGAGCAAATGGTATTAAAGAATTAAAAAAGACAGACAAGCCCAGTGAAGTTTATACTATAAAAGGCAGTGGTTATGGACATGGGGTAGGGTTAAGCCAGTATGGGGCAAGAGGACTGGCGGACCATGGGTATAATTACATTTATATTTTAAAATACTATTACAAAGGTATTGAGGTATACGATACTATAAACAATAAAACTCTGTAAAAGGATGGCGCAAAAAAATGAAACGCAGCGAGTTTTACTTTGAATTACCAGAAGAATTAATTGCACAAGAACCTTTAGAAGATAGGTCTAGTTCTCGTTTAATGGTTTTAAATAGAAAAACTGGTGAGGTTCAACACGATATTTTTAAAAATATAACAAAATATTTAAAAGCGGGAGATTGTCTTGTTTTAAATGATACAAAAGTTATTCCTGCGCGCCTTATAGGACGAAGACAAGACTCAGGAGGAAAGATAGAATTTGTTCTTTTGAAAAGATTATCAGTAAATGAGTGGGAAACGTTAGTAAAGCCTGGCAGAAGAGCTAAAGTAGGGACAAGAGTTGTTTTTGGAAATGGAGAATTGGTTGCGGAAATTTTGGACAATACAGAAGTTGGAGGAAGAGTAGTAAGATTTTATTATGAAGGTTTATTTGAAGAAGTATTAGATAAATTAGGAGAAATGCCTGTGCCACCTTATATCAAAAAGAAACTAAAAGACAAAGAGAGATATCAAACTGTCTATGCAAAATATGAAGGTTCTGCAGCTGCTCCTACTGCAGGGCTTCATTTCACAGAAGAGTTATTAGAAAAAATAAGGCAAATGGGAGTAAAAACTGTTTTTATTACCCTTCACGTAGGGTTGGGTACTTTCAGACCAGTAAAGGAAGAAATAATAGAAAATCATAAAATGCATGAAGAGTTTTACATTGTTACAAAAGAAGCAGCTGAAGAAATAAATGCTACAAGAGAAAAAGGTGGTAGAGTAATAGCTGTTGGAACTACTTCTACTCGTACTCTCGAAACTGTAGCTGATGAAAATGGCTATATAAGAGAAAAAAGTGGATGGACTGATATTTTCATATATCCTGGATATAAATTTAAAGCGATTGATGGTATGATAACAAATTTTCACTTACCTGAGTCCACTTTAATTATGATGGTGTCGGCTTTTGCTGGTAAAGAAAACATAATGAGGGCTTATCAAGTAGCTATTGAAGAGAGATATAGATTTTTTAGCTTTGGAGATGCAATGCTTATAATTTGAGCAGTTGATTACAAGTCAAAAGGTAGAATAGGAGGATATAATGGCAGCAATTAAGTATCATCTCATAAAAAAAGATAGTAAGACTAAGGCGAGATTAGGAATATTAGAGACTCCACATGGAATTATAGAAACGCCTGTGTTTATGCCAGTAGGAACACAAGCAACTGTAAAATCTATGACTCCTGAAGAATTAAAGGAAATTGGAGCGACGATTATTTTAAGCAACACTTATCATCTTTATCTAAGGCCGGGGCATAAGATTATAGAAAAAGCTGGTGGCCTTCATAAATTTATGAATTGGGATAGAGCAATTTTAACAGACAGTGGAGGATTTCAAGTTTTTAGCTTGAATTCTTTAAGAAAAATTACAGAAGACGGTGTAGAATTTAGGTCTCATATAGATGGCTCTAGGCACTTTTTTACTCCCGAAAAAGTAATAGAAATACAAAATGCTTTAGGTTCGGATATAATGATGTCTTTTGACGAGTGTGCACCTTATCCTGCAGATTACGATTATGTAAAAAAATCTATGGAACTTACTATTAAATGGGCTGAAAGGGGAAAAAGAGCCCACAAAAATACTGAAAAACAAGCTCTTTTTGGAATTGTCCAAGGAGGGACCTATGAAGATTTAAGAAAAGAGTGCGCTCAAAGATTAGTAGATATGGATTTTCCTGGATACTCTATAGGTGGATTAAGCGTAGGAGAACCAAAGAATGTAATGTACGACATTGTAGATTTAACTACAGAATATTTACCTGAAGACAAACCGAGATATCTTATGGGGGTGGGAAGTCCTGATGACCTTATAGAGGGAGTAATACGAGGAGTTGATATGTTTGACTGCGTGCTTCCGACGAGAATTGCTAGAAATGGGACAGTTTTTACCAGCAAGGGCAAATTAATAGTAAGAGATGCTCCTTATGCGGAGGACTTTTCTCCTTTAGACGAAGAATGTGATTGTTATACTTGTAGAAATTATTCAAGAGCCTATATAAGACATTTATTTAAGGCTAACGAAATTTTAGCAGCAAGGCTTGCTACTTTACATAATCTTTATTTTCTAATTAAGTTGATGGGAAAAATAAGAGAAGCTATAAGGCAAGACCGGCTGCTTGAATTTAAAAAAGAGTTTTTTAAAAAATATTATAGGAATAAGGAGGAGTATTGATGGATCCACAAACGACTTATGTAATTGTTGAAATGCTTATTTTTATTGCAATCTTTTACTTTTTGTTGATTTTGCCCCAACAAAGGCGCCAAAAGAAAGAAAGAGAAATGCTTGATTCTTTAAAACCTGGCGATGAGATTATTACAAAAAGCGGCTTTTATGGTAAGATCTTAAACATCAAAGACGATGTGATAACTTTAGAAATGGGAGCAGATAAGGTGAGACTAAAGATTGCAAAATGGGCAGTTGGAGGAGTTATAAGCTCAGCCAGTGACAAAAACGAAAAAGAAGAAAAGTGATAAGATGCGGTTTGCCGCGTCTTTTTTTATGTACTATGTTTAAAATAAAAAGCATACATATTAGTAAGAAAACTGTGGGGGTGAGACTTTGAAGGGAAGGTTTGGCATGGAAAAGGGAACTGGCATAAATATTACTGGAATTTTTACAGGAGTTTTAATAGCTTACATTATCACTCTTAGTTTTTTCATAATTTACGCTTTGCTTTTGACCTTTACAGCTGTATCTGAATTAACTTTACCTACCCTTACTTTATTAATAACCATAATAGGTATAGTTTTATCAGGTGCCTTATCTGCAAGGCATACCACCAACAAGGGTTGGCTAAATGGAGGAATTGCTGGTATTTTATATGTAACCATTATGTTAGTTTTAGGAGCATTTTTTGTAAAAGAATTAGGGCCTACTTCTTCTTGGGCAGTAAAATACGCTTGGGGAGCTGTTTTAGGAGCTTTAGGTGGTATGATAGGCATCAATTTATAGCTTCAATTCCTTCTCTTTATGTGTTATAATAAATCAGGAAGAGGAGGGAAGAAAAATGAAGCATGTTATAACAATTAACAGGCCAACGTTAAAAAATAGCTTAAAAAAGCCAGGCTGTGGCGAATGCCAGGCATCTTGTCAATCAGCTTGTAAAACATCTTGCACTGTAGCAAACCAAGAATGTCAATACTAATACATAATACTCAAAATGGCAGTAAAATAGTTACTGCCATTTAAACTTGCAATGGAGGTTAAAAAATGTCAGAGTTAATGCATAAATTTAAAAGACTGGGAATGAATATTGTAGTAGATCCGGTAAGTGGCTCTATCCATGTGGTAGACGATATTATTTATGATATTTTGGACTTTTACGAAAATCACTCAAAAGAAGAAATTGTAAATTTACTTCAACATAAATATAAAAAAGAAGATATACTGGAAGCTATTGCAGAAATTGACGAATTAAAAGAAAAAGGGCTATTATTTTCAGAAGATATATATAAAGATATTGCAGTGTCGAGAAATGATTCTGTTATAAAAGCGATGTGTTTAAATGTTGCTCACGATTGCAATTTAAGGTGCAAGTATTGTTTTGCTTCTACTGGGGATTTTAAAGGTAGTCGCAAGTTGATGGATTTTGAGACGGGCAAAAAAGCAATCGATTTTTTAATAAAAAGTTCTGGGAAAAGGCAAAACATTGAAGTCGATTTTTTTGGCGGTGAACCCCTTTTAAATTTTGAAGTAGTCAAGCAATTAGTAGAATATGGAAAACAGAAGGCAAAAGAAAACAAAAAGACTATTAAATTTACTATAACAACTAACGCAGTACTATTGGATGACGAAAAAATAAAATATTTTAATGAAAACTTTTCTAATGTGGTACTTAGTTTAGATGGAAGAAAAGAAGTAAATGACGACATGAGGGTTCGTGTAAACGGCAGTGGAACCTATGATACAATAGTTCCAAAAATAAAAAAATTCGTTGAATCAAGAGGGAAAAAAGAATACTATGTGAGAGGGACTTTTACAGCAAAAAATTTAGATTTTGCCAATGATGTGTTGCACATTGCTGATTTAGGAGTTTATGAAATATCTGTAGAGCCGGTAGTTGAAAAAGAAGATAAAGAATATACCTTAAAGGAAGAGCATTTAGAGAGAATTTTAAATGAATATGACAGATTAGCAGAAGAATATATAGAGAGATACGAAGAAGGAAGGCCTTTTTCTTTTTATCATTTTAAAATAGATTTAGAAGGAGGGCCTTGCGTTAAAAAAAGGCTTCAAGGCTGTGGTGCTGGCTTCGAGTATATAGCGGTGACTCCCGATGGGGATATTTATCCTTGCCATCAATTTGTGGGTATTGAGGAATTTAAATTAGGAAATCTTGAAGAAGGTATAACTAATAAAGAATTACAGCAAAAATTTATGGAAAGCGATATTTACAAAAGAGAAGAATGTACAAAATGTTGGGCAAGGTTCTATTGTAGTGGAGGTTGCTTTGCAAATAACTACAACTTAAATGGAGATATTAATAAACCTTATGAGCTGGCTTGTGAAATGCAAAAAAGGCGTTTTGAAAATGCGATTGCCATAAAAGCATATCAAATGCTAAAGGGTGAGGAAAATGATTATAAAGGAATATAAGGGTATGAAACCCAAAATAGATGATGAGGCGTATATAGCGGAAACAGCAGAGGTTATTGGAGATGTAGAAATAAAAAAAGATGCAAATATATGGTATGGGGCTGTGCTAAGAGGAGATATAGATAAAATAGTTGTTGGAGAAGGAACTAATATACAAGATAATTGTGTTGTACATGTTACAGAGGGACATCCCTGTTATATAGGAAATTACTGCACAATAGGACATGGGGCGATAGTCCATGCTTGCAAGATAGGAAATAGTGTGCTAATAGGTATGGGAGCAATTATATTAGATGATGCAGAAATAGGAGATAATTGTATAATAGGAGCAGGATCACTAGTGACAGGAGGTAAAAAGATTCCTGAGGGCAGTCTTGCTTTTGGGAATCCTGCAAAAGTTATAAGGAAACTTACTCAAGAGGAAATTGAAAATATTCATCGCTCCTATGAACATTATGTAGAATTAGCAAAATTGCATTTTTCTAACTTTGGGCAATTGACCGTTTACAATAAAAGTAATATAATAGAAAATAGTTAAACTACGAAGGAGGATTCGAATGAGAAGTAGAGGTTTTATCAAATTTTTTTCTGTAATCATTGTTGCAGCAATAGTTGCATATATAGCCTTTTTTGGAATAAAGGCAGGCAATTATTCTATAAGCCCAGTACAGGATCACATGAGATTGGGGCTAGACTTAAGAGGAGGCGTTTATGTATTAGAAGAAGCACAAGGTAATGTTACACAAGATGCGATAAATAAAGCTATTGCAGTCATAAGGAACAGGGTAGATGCTCTTGGCGTGACACAGCCTGTAATAAGTCAACAGGGGTCAAATAGAATTCGTGTAGAGTTGCCTGGCATGAATGACCCTGATAGGGCAATAGAGATAATAGGTAAAACTGCTCAATTGAAGTTTGTTGGTCCAGATGGTCAGGTTATTTTAACAGGTGCTAATGTAAAAGATTCAAAAGCAGTATATGCTCAAACTCAAACAGGAATCCAGCAACCAGAAGTTACGTTAGTACTTGATGCTGAAGGAACAAAAAAATTTGCAGAAGCCACTCAAAAATTTTTAAATCAACCTATTGCAATAGTTTTAGATGATAAGGTAATATCAGCTCCGACAGTGCAAAGTGTTATCACAAATGGAAATGCGGTGATTACTGGTTTGAAGGACTTCCAAGAAGCATCTGAATTAGCTACACTTATAAGAGCTGGTTCTTTGCCTGTCACATTAAAACCCATAGCTTATAGTTCTGTAGGTGCAACGTTAGGTCCGAGTGCTTTGAATGCTAGCTTAAAAGCTGGTATATACGGTACTTTACTGGTTATGTTGTTTATGATAGCTTTTTATAGATTACCTGGTTTTGTAGCAGACTTAGCCTTATTAATATATATATTAATAAACTTCATCGTTTATGCGTTATTTAATATAACATTAGATTTGCCAGGTATTGCAGGTTTCTTATTGTCAATAGGTATGGCTGTCGATACTAATATTTTAATTTTTGAAAGATTTAAAGAGGAATTGTGGGCAGGTAAAAGCATAAGACCTGCTTTAGATGCCGGCTTCGCGAAAGCTTTTAGGGCAGTATTTGATGCTAATATAACCACTATAATTGGAGCTATTATCCTTTTCTACTTGGGTTCAGGAAATGTTAAAGGATTTGCTTTAACACTTCTAATAGGTGTGACATCCAGCTTATTCACAGCTATAACTGTAACGAGATTTTTGTTGCATGCGCTTCTTGATATGGACTTGACAAAGAATATAAAACTTTATGGAGCATAGGAGGGGAATTGAGTGAACCAACATAGATTTCATATAGATGTCATTGGCAAAACGAAAATTTGGTTTGCGATATCAGGGATTATGATTTTAATTGGCGTAATAGCTATGCTTGTAAATGGATTTAATTGGGGAATAGATTTTACTGGCGGAACAATAATGGAGTTTAAAATTGGCAAATCTTTTGATACGAAGGATATAATTAAAATTTTAAACGAATATAAAGTTAAAGACTATCAAATACAAAAAATAGGGACAAAAGGTGATCATGTTTCAATAAAGACAAGTCCTATTTCCAATGAAACGCGGCTTTCAATAATAAAAGATATCGAAAAAAAGTACAACTTAACAGAAAATGACTTAATAATGTCACAGCAAGTTGGGCCTTCTTTAGGAGCTGAGATAAAATTTGGAATGATACTAGCGCTTTTAGTAGCTTCTGCAGTGATGCTTACCTATTTAGGCTTTAGATTTAATTTTGAAATGAGCTTGGCAGCAGTTGTTGGATTATTGCATAATGTGATAATATTAATTTCAATTTACGCTATTTTCAAAATAACAGTAGACTCGCCTTTTATAGCGGCTCTTTTGACAGTATTTAGCTATTCTCTTCACGATACTATTGTAATTTTTGACAGAATAAGAGATAATTTAAAAAGTATGAGAAGATCTGATTATGCAGAAATTGCGAATGTGAGTATAAACCAGACTCTTACACGGTCGATAAACGTAGTTTTGACAGTATTAATTATGCTAGTTTTAATGTATTTCTTAGGACCTAAGGCATTGAAAGATTTCGCATTGCCTTTACTTATTGGTATAACTTGGGGAGCATATTCTTCGATATTTATCTCTACTCCTCTTTGGGTATTAATTAAAAATAGAGAAAAGAGAAGAAAGATCTCTAATAAACCTATAAAAGCCTAAGTCTTAAATAATATAAAAAATGTAGTGGCATAATATCTCTTTTGAGAGATAATGCTACTATATTTTTATTGAGGTGAAAAAATGAATTTGCCTTTTATTTTTAGAAATAAAAATATTACCAGAAGATATAGAGAGATATTAGAAATTTTAACGAAAAATGGTTTTAGTTTTATTTCTGATATTTTGTTAAAAGGTGGACATATACCTTTTCATATACTGAAAAGTCATGATTACATGGAAGTTGGAGAGAGGATTAGGAAAACATTGGAAGAATTAGGTCCTACTTTTATAAAAATGGGACAGCTTTTAAGTACAAGAGGAGACCTTATTCCTCATAATATTTTGTTGGAACTTGCTAAACTTCAAGATGATGTAGAACCAGAAGACTTTGTAGCTATAAAGAATATTTTAGAAAGTGAATTAAAAGGCAAAATATCAGATTTTTTCATTTATTTTGATGAAACTCCTATTGCTTCAGCTTCTATTGGACAAGTTTATAGGGCAAAAATTAAAGAAGGGAAAGATGTCGTTGTTAAAGTACAGCGTCCAGAAGTATCCCAAAAGATAAATGCTGATATAATAATTCTAAAGAATATTGCTAAAATTTTGAATGAGCGTATAGTTGATGCTCCTTTGGATTTTGTAGAAATTGTTGATGAATTAGCCGAATCTCTTCTCAATGAATTGGATTACACACAAGAAGGGAATAATGCCGAACGCTTTAGAGAAAATTTTGAAAAGGAAAGTTATATCTACATACCTAAAGTATATTGGGAATACACTACAAAGCGCGTTCTTACAATGGAGTACGTAGAAGGTATAAGTGTAAAAAATAGAGATTTACTTGTTAAAAAAGGCTTTGATTTAAAGAAAATTGCAAGAGAGGGAGCATGGGCTATATTTTTACAAGTTTATGAATTTGGCCTTTTCCATGGAGATCCTCATCCTGGCAATATATTAATCACAAATGATGGCAAAATTTCTTATATTGATTTTGGAATTGTAGGCTACCTTGATAAATCCTCAAGGGAAATGATAATTGACCTTTTTAAAGCTTTTGCTGAGAATGATATTGAGGAAGTAATAGAAGTTTTATCGGATGTAGGGGCCATAAGGCCTGATACTAACCTTAGAACTCTTAAGTCTGATTTGAGCCATATAATAAATTATTTTTACAACACTCCACTAAAAAATATCAGTGTGAACGATTCAATGAGGAAAATAATGTCAACTGTTTATAAGCACAAGCTGATCTTGCCTCCAGAGTTTACTTTACTCCTCAAGTCTTTAGCTACAGTAGAAGGTGTGGGCAGAAGCTTAGATCCCGATTTTAGCATTTCTAGTGTAGCAAAAGATTTTATAAAGCAGGTATATTTGAGAAATATTAGTTTAACTAAAATATTAAAAGAAAACTCCAAAGATTTACATAAAGCAATAATAGTATTGAGAAAACTTCCTTCTAAAATCCAAAGTATAATGACAAAGCTTATAAAAGACGATATAAAAGTGAGAATAAACATTGATGAAAGTGAAAGCTTGCGTTACGATTTAAATATTATGGTAAATAAAGTTATTGTAAGTATCATAGCATCAGCATTGATTGTAGCTTCTTCATTGGTTTTGACATTTCAAGGGGGATATAAAGTTTTCGGCTACAATGCATTGGGGCTTTTTGGTTATGTAGTTGCTTTATTTCTATGTTTGTGGGTCTTCTACCGAATCTTTATAGTTGAGAGGAGAAAAAAATAGGAGAATTTGTGGGTGATTTGATGTCCAAAATTTACAGGTGGATTTTGAAGGAAAATCCAAATCTTCAACTTACTCAAGAAATACAAAGAGAATACGGGTTACACAAAATAATTGCTGATATACTTTCATCAAAATTAAATGCCCAAGAAGTTAAGAATTTTTTAAATCCTGATTTAAAAGATTTGTATTCTCCTTATCTCCTGAGGGGTATAAAAGAGGCAAAAGAATTGATACAACAACATATCGCCTTGAAGGATCTAATCACCATTTACGGTGATTACGATGTAGATGGAATTACTGCCACCTCTGTTTTATATTTAACCTTAAAAAAATTAGGAGCAAAAGTGGATTATTATATACCGGAAAGATTAGTTGAAGGATATGGTATAAATGAAGAAGCAATAGATAAAATTGCACAAAGAGGAACAAAACTTATAATTAGTGTAGATTGCGGTATAACCTCTGTTAAGGAAGTGGAAAAAGCCCAATTTTTAGGAATAGACGTGATAATAACTGACCACCACAGTATCCCTAAGGAGATACCACAAGCAGATGTGGTGATAAATCCCCATTTGCCTGATATTGAATATCCTTTTTGTGACCTGGCAGGGGTAGGGGTTGCTTTTAAACTGTCACAAGCTCTTATTGGAGAAGAAGCTTATGAACTTTTGGATATTGTTTCAATAGGAACTATTGCAGATATTGTCCCTTTATTAGGAGAAAATAGAATAATTGTAAAAGAAGGACTAAAAAGACTAAATGAAACACGAAATATAGGTTTAAAAGCCCTCATAAAAGCTTCTGGATTGCAAAATATTGAGATTGATGAATATCATGTGGGATTTATATTAGCTCCTCGCCTCAATGCTGCAGGGCGATTAAGAAGTGCAGAAGCGGCTGTGAGGTTATTGATAAGCCAAGATGAAAAAGAAGTAAAAGAGATAGCAGAATATTTAAATCAAGAAAATTTAAATAGGCAACAAATAGAAAATCAAATACTTCAGGAAGCAATCAAAAAAATAAAAGAGACGGTTGATTTAAATAAGGAAAAAGTAATTGTACTGTGGGATAAAAATTGGCATCCAGGTGTTATTGGAATTGTGGCATCCCGGATAACAGAAAGGTTTCATAGACCTTCTATACTTATAAGTTTAGGAGAAGGGGAAGGAAAAGGTTCAGGGCGAAGCATAGAAGGCTTTAATTTGTATAAAGCATTAGAATACTGTAAAGATTATTTGATAAAATATGGCGGTCATGAAATGGCTGCTGGAATAAATATTGAAAAAAACAATTTGGAGATTTTTAAAACTAAGATAAATGAATACGCTGATACGGTGCTTAGTGATCTTGATTTAATTCCAAGTTTAAGAATAGATGCAAAGGTTAAAAATGAAAAGATAGATATAGAAATAGCTAAACAAGTTCAAAGGTTTAAACCTTTTGGCAGCAATAATCCTCGGCCTAATTTTTTATTTGAGGGTTTGACAGTTACAAAAGTATTTGACTTAAATGGTGGAAAATACAAAAAAATCATCGCACAAAAAGACAAGTTTGGGTATGAGCTTATGTTATTTGATGTATCAGACCAGGGAAACGATGTAAAAATAGGAGATATAATAGATGTTGTGGGAAGCATTGAAATAAACAGCTGGAATGGTATAGAGTCAGTAATGATAAATGTAAAAGATTTAAGAATTAAGTTACCTTTGTTTTCCTATTATAAAAACTTGAGCAAAATCATGGTAGAGTATCAGCCCGAGAAAAAAGAGATAGACAAAAAAGTTGATTATATAATTGACCAAAGAGGAATTAATAACAAGTGGGAATATGTGCTAAAACTTTTTAAAAGAGAAGGCAAAACGGTTGTCATAGTAAATACAGTTGTAGAACTTAAGTCATTACTTAGATATCTCAGAAAAGAAAAGTTTTTGGATTTTTCATTATGTAATGGAGATTGTGAAAAGGAAAATGGTATACTATTTTTCCCAAATTCTTTAAAACCATTGAAGTACTATGATGATATAATTATTTACGATATACCATTTAAAAAAGAAATCTTTTACCGCATCCTTTCTCATTCACAAGGAAAGAGGATTCATTTAGTTTTTAAAGAAGCAGATATATATTATAACTTAAAATCCTTTGACGAAATTTTTCCTCAAAGAAAGGACTTTATTAAACTTTACAAATTTATAGAAGAAGGAAACAACATTTTATTTAAAGATCATTTGCATCCACAACTGAATTTAAATCCAATAAAATTTTCATTTTGCATAAAAGCAATGAAAGAAATAGGATTGATAAATGTAAAAGAACGTGATAATATTTTTATGTTAAGTAAAAATTCTGTGTCACAAAAGGTTAATATTGAACAAACTCAAATAATGCAACAGATATTTTCAGCTAAAAAAGAGTTTATTGAATTTGCCAAGTTCATTGTCAGCCAGAAAATTTAAGGAGGTTTTTGTAATGACGCTGGAAGAAATTAAAATGATGATTAGAGAAATACCTGATTTTCCTAAAAAAGGAATAAAATTTAAAGATATTACACCTGTTTTAAAAGATGCGAAAGCTTTTAATTATTCTATAGAAATGCTGGCTAAGGCATTGGAAGGGAGAAAATTTGATCTCATTGCTGCTCCGGAAGCAAGAGGCTTTTTGTTTGGAGCGCCACTGGCTTACAGATTAGGAGTAGGATTTGTTCCTGTAAGAAAACCGGGTAAATTGCCGGCAGAGACTTTAAGCTATGAATATGAACTGGAATATGGAACAGATTCTCTTGAAATACACAAAGATGCTGTTTTAGAGGGACAAAGAGTAGTGATAGTCGACGATTTGTTGGCGACAGGAGGCACAATTTACGCTTCTGCAAAATTGGTGGAAAGCTTAGGGGGAATTGTAGATTCTATTATTTTCTTGACTGAATTAACTTTTTTAGATGGTAGAAAAAAGCTTGACGGATATGATATAATTTCATTAATAAAGTTTTAATCAAAAGTGGCTTTGAGCCACTTTAATTATAAGGTGTGATAACTATGTTGGACAAAGTGATAAATAGGATAAAAAAATACATGGGTGATGATGCAAATTTAGAGTTAATATACAAAGCTTATGACTTTGCTGTAAATGCCCATGAGGGCCAAATGAGAAACTCAGGAGAGCCATATATTGTTCATCCCATAGAAGTTGCATATATTTTGGCTGACCTGGAATTAGATATTACCACTATTGCAGCAGGCCTTTTACATGATGTAATAGAAGACACAGATGTAACTTATGACCAATTAATGGAAAATTTTGGAAAAGAAATTGCTGATTTGGTTGATGGAGTTACAAAACTTGGTAAAATAGAATACAAGAGCAAAGTAGAGCAACAGGCAGAAAATATGAGAAAAATGCTTATAGCAATGGCAAAAGACATTAGAGTGATACTCATAAAACTGGCTGACAGGCTTCACAACATGAGAACTCTCAAATATTTACCTCTTGACAAACAAAAAGAAAAAGCGGAAGAGACTTTAGAGATTTATGCCCCTATTGCTCATCGCTTAGGAATATCTAAGATAAAATGGGAATTAGAAGACTTGTGTTTGAGATATTTGCATCCGGAGGAGTATTATGACCTCGTAGAAAAGGTTGCTGCCAAAAGAAAAGAAAGAGAAGAGTTTATACAAAATATCATAACTACAATTAAAGAGAAATTAAAAGAAATGGGAATACAAGCAGAAGTAGATGGGCGACCTAAACATTTTTACAGTATCTATAAAAAGATGAAAACGCAAAATAAAACTTTCGAGCAAATTTACGATTTGTTAGCAGTGAGGATAATTGTTAACACCGTAAAAGACTGTTACGGCGTATTAGGAATTGTGCATACTTTATGGAAGCCAATTCCTGGAAGATTTAAAGATTATATCGCTATGCCAAAACCTAATATGTATCAATCCCTTCATACTACAGTAATAGGTCCTAAAGGAGAACCTTTTGAAATACAAATAAGAACATGGGAGATGCACAAAACGGCAGAATACGGTATTGCAGCCCATTGGAAATATAAAGAGGGTAAGACTACAGAGGACGAATTTGACCAAAAGCTTTCTTGGCTTAGGCAGCTTTTAGAATGGCAGAAAGAGTTAAAAGATGCAAAAGAGTTTATGGAAACATTAAAAATTGATCTTTTTACAGATGAGGTTTTTGTCTTTACTCCTAAAGGGGATGTCATAAATCTTCCAGCGGGGTCTACTCCTATTGACTTTGCGTACAGCATACACACTGAAATAGGTCATCGATTAAATGGTGCTAAAGTAAACGGTAAAATAGTCCCTATAAATTATCAATTAAAAAACGGTGATATTGTTGAGATATTAGTAAGTCCAAATAAAGACAGAGGTCCAAGTAGAGACTGGCTCCAGATTGTCAAAAGTTCTCAAGCGAGAAACAAAATCAGACAGTGGTTTAAAAAAGAAAAAAGAGAAGAAAATATCGCTCGCGGCGAGGAAATGTTAGAAAGAGACCTCAGGCGTCATGGAATACAACCTGCTATGATAAAAAGTGAGATATGGGAGGAAGTGCTTAAAAAACTCAACATTCACACAATAGAGGATTTATATGCAACAATTGGTTATGGAGGGTTAACTTTAAATCAGGTAATACCGAGAATTAAAGAAGAAATCAAAAAATCTCAGAAAGAAATAGGTTTAAAGTCCGTTCCAATTGATAAGGCTGGAAAGAAAAAAGAGAAAACAGGCGGAACGGGGGTCATTGTAAAAGGTGTAGACAATGTAATGGTGAGGTTTGCAAAATGTTGTTCTCCTGTTCCGGGTGATGAAATAATAGGTTATGTGACTAAAGGAAGGGGTATTTCTATTCACAGAAAAGATTGTCCCAATATAAAAGAATACCTTTTTGATAGGAACAAGATTGTAGAAGTAGAGTGGGATCAAGGTAAGAACATCGCTTATCAAGCTGATATACAGATTATGGCCAATGATAGATTTGGGCTTTTAACAGAAGTTACAAGTGTTCTTGCAGATGTAAAAATTGCTGTAAAAGCTGTCAATGCGAGAACAACGAGAGACAATATTGCAATTATAAACTTAACTTTAGAGATTACTTCAAAAGAGCAACTAGAAAAAGTTATGAATAAATTAAAAGCTTTAGAGGGAGTAATGGATGTTTACCGATTAAGTGCATAGAGGTGATTTTGTTGAGAGCAGTTGTTCAACGGGTGACTCGGGGAGAAGTTAGTGTAGATGGCCAAGTGATAGGTTCAATAGGGAAAGGATTTGTTGTTTTAGTAGGTATTTCTGTTGATGATACAGAAGAAGACGTAGCCTATATGGCGGATAAAATAGTAAATTTGCGTGTTTTTGAAGATGAAGAGGGAAAAATGAATTTATCTCTTTTGGATGTAGGAGGGGAAATACTCCTCGTTTCTCAATTTACTTTGTTGGGGGATGTGAGAAAAGGGAGAAGGCCTAATTTCATGATGGCTCAAAAGCCGGAAGAGGCTTTGAAGTATTTTAATTTATTAGTAAATGAGATTGAAAAAAGAGGTGTGAGTGTCAAAACAGGTAAATTTCAGGCCATGATGAAAGTATTAATTGAAAATGACGGGCCTGTTACTATACTTATTGATTCTAAAAAAATATTTTAGGAGTGAGTTTATGAAAATACAAAGGTATATGGTAGGACTTTATGGAGCCAATTGCTATATTGTTTCTGACGAAGAAGAGAGGGAAGCAATTGTAATAGACCCAGGGGAATATTCATCTGAAATACAAGATTATATTATTACTAACAATTTAAATGTAAAATATATTTTACTCACACATGGGCATTTTGATCACATAGGTGGAGTAGAAGAGCTGAAAAAACTAACTCAAGCAAGAGTTGCCATTTCAAAAGAAGACGCTCCTATGCTTTTAGACCCTAGTTTAAACTTATCTGAAATGGTCTATAAAAAAATACTATGCAATCCTGCAGATATTTTATTAAGTGACGGTGATACTTTAACTTTTGGAAAATACAGCGTAGAAGTTATATACACCCCAGGGCACACAAAAGGAGGAGTGTGTTTTAAAATTAATAATGTATGTTTTACCGGCGATATCCTATTTAAAGGCTCTATAGGAAGATACGATTTTCCAGGAGGAGATTTTTCTACTTTAATGGACTCTATAAAAAATAAACTTTTAGTTTTAGGAAATGATGTTACAATATACCCCGGTCATGGGGACTCTTCAACTATTGGCAAGGAAAAGAGACTTAATATGTTTTTAAGGGATTTGATGGAGTGAAAAAGCAAGAGGAGGTTATTCCTCTTGCTTTATTCATATCGTAATGCTACAATTGGGTCTAATTTGGCGGCTTTTTGTGCGGGATAGATTCCAAAGAATATCCCTACTGCTGTTGAGAAGAGAAAAGCGATTAATATTGTATTTATTGAAAAGACTGGAGTTATATCAATAAAGGGCCCGACTATATTTGCTAAAATATACCCTAAGAAAATACCTATTGCTCCACCTATAAGAGAAATTGTAACTGCTTCAATCAAAAACTGTGTCAATATGTCCTTTTGTCTTGCTCCTATTGCTTTTCTTATTCCTATTTCTCTTGTGCGCTCCGTTACAGATACAAGCATTATATTCATAATCCCTATTCCACCGACTAAAAGAGAAATACCCGCAATGGCACCTATGACAGCTGTAAATATTCCTAATATTCTATTAAATTCTTCCAAAAAACTTATGAAGTTTTCTGTCTTGTATTTGTTTTTGTTGTGATGTAATGATTCTATCAAACGCACGGCTTGGGAGGATGTTTCATCTAATTGGTTTTGGTTATAGGTCATTACGTAAATTTGCGAGATATTAACGTCTGGAAAAATTTTTTGTGCGTAAGTTATTGGAATTGCAGCTATTACAGGTATTTGATCAGCTATTGACCCGCCTAAGCTTTTTAAATTTCCACTGTCAATGACGCCAATTATCTTTGCTGTGTCAAAGGAGGAATAGCTGCCTATTTTGATGCTTTTTCCTACGCAATCTTCATAGCCAAAAAGTTCTTTTGCTGAGTCTTTATCGATAAGTATTACGTTTCTTCCTAAAAGAATATCTTTTTCATTTAAAAATCGTCCATAGATTACTTTTAAGTTAGAAACATTTCCATAATCAAAATCTGTAGCTATAAAAAGGGCTCTTTTAGTAACTTTGTCTGTTTTGGCAAGTCCCATTTTTTCTGCAATTGGCGCAGCGTATTTTACAGAAGACAATCTTTTTCTAATCATTTCTACATCTCTAATAGCTAATCTATCGCTATCTCTAATTTCTACGTCATTTCTTGTTTTAATAGAAAACACATTTACACCGATTTTTTCAAATTCACCTAATATAGCCTTTTGGCCACCTGCTCCTAAAGAGACAATTGTTATAACTGAAGCAATGCCTATTATAATTCCCAACATCGTTAAAAAAGCTCTCAATTTGTTACTCAATATGCTGTCAATTGCCACTTTTACTGCTTCCCAAATATACATATTTATCACCTGCTAATAAGTTATTCTGTTTGGAACAAGCGTATCTTCTATAATATTTCCATCTCTTAAGCGGACTATCCTTTTTGCATGATTTGCAATATCTTGCTCATGTGTAACCATTACTATTGTAGTACCCGATTCATTGAGTTGATAAAAGATTTTCATTATTTCAATGCTAGAAGCTGTGTCAAGATTTCCTGTTGGTTCGTCTGCTAGCAAAAAAGAAGGATTCATCACAATAGCACGGGCAATAGCAACTCTTTGCTGCTGCCCTCCTGATAGCTCATTAGGTTTGTGGTGTATTCTTTCACTTAATCCCACTATTTCTAAAGCTCTTAGGGCTCTTTGCCTTCGTTCTTTTGATGGTATTTTGGCGTACAACATTGGCAGTTCTACATTTGCCAGTGCGTTCAATTTGCTCAAAAGGTTAAAAGATTGAAAGACAAATCCTATCTGACGATTTCTCAAATAAGCTAACTGGTCATCGCTTAGGGTTGATACTTCAGTTCCATTGAGTTTATAACTTCCAGATGTAGGTTTATCTAAAAGGCCTATAATGTTCATTAAAGTGGATTTGCCAGAGCCAGAAGGACCGACAATTGCTACATATTCACCTTTATCTATTTTTAAAGATACGCCTTTTAATGCATCAACTTGTATCTTTCCAAGATTGTACACCTTTTTTACATTGCTTAGCTCAATCATCAGTCCTTCCCGCCCTTTACGCTAACTTTTGTGCCATCTTCGATAGAACTGGTGGGGTTTAGTATGACTTTTTCACCAACATTTACTCCACTTATGATTTCTGTCTCTAGATCAGAAGCGAGACCGGTTTTTACTTTCTTTTGTTTAGCTATGCCATTTTCTACTACATACACAAATTCATTGCCATTTTTATCGCTTACGATTGCTTCTGATGGAACTTTTATTGTATCTTTCTTTTCGCCAATTTTTATATCAACATCCACGTTAAAACCGGGCTTTATTGTGCCATCATTGTTTAAAAGGTCCACATAGACTTTTACTACATTATCTCCTCCTGTTTGAGTAATTACTTTTGTTGCAGTAGGACTCACTTTGCTGACTACTCCTTCAAAAGTTTTATCTGCAAAATGTATGTAGGCTTTTTGCCCTTCTTTTAAATTTACCGCATCATAAGGGTTTACATCAAGTGCAATTTGCAAGTTGTTTAAGTCTTCTACTGCAATTGCAGGAAATTGAGAGGAGGTAAAATAGCTATTATCTTTGGCATTTACTATGGTTACTGTCCCATCAAATTCAGCAATAACATATTTTTGCTGTTTATACATATTTTGCTTTATATTTTTGAGATTTAATTCTGCAATTTCTACTTGTTTTTGTTGGAGTTTTATTTGGTCGTCAAGGCTAAGAGAAGAAGTTTGTATCTGAGAAGTGGAGGGTTGTTGTACTGTACTTTCTCCCGAAGGGAGTTGTTGTGGCAAAGAGGTATTTGGAATTTGAGCTGCGACTTGGGATTGTTGTGACTGTTTTTCTTTTAATTTTTTTAATGCATCCAGTTGCATTTGCGCCATTTCCAGTTGTTTTTGTGCAATTTGATATTGTATAGATAAATCTTGTGTTTCTAATTCTAGAAGTTTATCTCCTTTTTTTACATTATCTCCAACGGATACATAGACTTTTAAAACTTTAGTGGGAGATAATATGTAATATTCTTGTTTGGACTTTGATTCTACTACTCCTGTGGTAGAGAATAAAGAAACTATATCACCTTTTTCAACTTTAGCAGCATTTACCTCTACAGTGGAAGCAGAGTTTTTGTTTTTTATAGAGATTGCATAAACGGTAGAAGCCACAATTGCTAATATGACTAAGACTATTAAAAACGTTTTTACACTGTTTTTCATAAAGCACCACCTTCAAAATTATAGTTCTTCTTTAATTTTTTGCAATATGCTTTTTAATGTTTCTATTTCTTGGGGAGAGAGTTTTTCAAAAATTGGCTGTAAAACTTTCATTCTAAAGTCTACTAAATGTTTATATATATCTTCTCCTTTTTTTGTTAAAGAAATTTGTATTTTTCTTCTATCTTCTAAATCAAAGTCCCTTTGAACTAAACCTTTTTCTACAAGTTTATCTACTATACTTGTAAGGGTACTGGGAGAAATATCTAGTTCTGAGGCAATATCTTTCATGTATATTGGAGTATTTTTATTCTCACTTAAAACCATTATTACTTGTTGTTCTCCAATTGTGAGGTCTTTTTGAAATTCAGAGAGGTTGTTTGCTCTCAATTGGTTGTTGAGTTTTTGTCTAATTGTACGCAACAAATCATATAAAAGCTTACTATCGCAATCCTTGTTCATAAAGTTTCACCCCAAAAATTTTCAATATAAAATATTTTGTATATAAAAATATTAACTCACTAAAATTTTTTTGTCAATAACTGGGTGAGATATTATAAAAGTATAAAAAAGACATTGTAGAACAATGCCCAATTAGCGATAAAAATATAAAAAGATAATTGTGATTGACAGCTAATAATAGTATAATGTATAATATCAAATAAAATGAGGGATAAATGCGATGACCAGGAGAGTAGCAATAGCAGGTATACAGGGAGAAGATACCGCGACTGAGAGTATCTTTATACTTATGCTATTGTGAATGACACCTGTGAGCAGACCAGTCGATAATGTAGGCTGGCTCCGTGAACCTGCGTTAAGGGAATGAGTCCAAATCAGGGTGGCACCACGGGATTTAACCTCTCGTCCCTGCAAATTGTTGCAGACGAGGGGTTTTTAAATGTATAAAGTTTTTACAAAATGTAAAAGGAGTTGGTAAAATGCTTACAAAAGCGCCAAGAGGGACAAAGGACATTCTCCCTTCAGAATCATATAAATGGCAATATATAGAAGGACTCATAAGGGAGATATGTGATGTTTACGGTTTTAAAGAGATAAGAACGCCTGGCTTTGAACATACTGAGTTGTTTTTAAGGGGAGTAGGGGAATCAACCGACATTGTGAGAAAAGAGATGTACACTTTTACTGATAAAGGTGGGAGAAGCATTACTTTAAAGGCTGAAGGTACTTCTCCAGCTGTAAGAGCTTTTATAGAGCACAATTTGTACGCAGAAACACAGCCTACCAAATTGTACTATATAACTCCTGTTTACAGATATGAAAGGCCTCAATCAGGAAGGTTAAGAGAACATCACCAATTTGGAGTAGAAATTTTTGGTGCTAAAAGCGCTTCTGCAGATGCAGAAGTTATAAGTGTTGCTATGACTTTATTAAAAAAATTAGGGCTTAATAATTTGGAGCTTAGAATAAACAGTATAGGATGTCCTGTTTGTAGAAAAAATTATAATAAAGTACTTAAGGATTTTTTAAGGGACAATTTGGAGTATTTGTGTGATGACTGTAAAGTCAGATATGAGATAAATCCTTTGAGGGTGTTGGATTGCAAAGTAGAAAGTTGTCAGAGGATAACCAAAGATGCCCCTCTCATTACAGATTATTTGTGTGATGATTGCAAAAGTCATTTTGAAGAGCTACAAAAGTATTTAGATATAATGGGCTATGATTATATAATTGACCCCAGAATTGTGAGAGGACTTGATTATTATACCAAAACTGCTTTTGAAATAATTTCAAAAGACATCGGAGCTCAGGGGACTGTATGCGGTGGAGGAAGGTATGATGGCCTTATAGAAGAATGCGGAGGGCCTTCTATGCCGGGAGTAGGTTTTGGAATGGGGTTAGAGAGGCTCCTTATTACATTAGAGCAAAATGGCATTGAGATTCCTAAACCTGAAGGTGTAGACTTGTTTATAGCTTATGTTGGGGAAGAAGCAAAATTATTTACTTTTGCCCTTGCTAATAAACTGCGATTTAATGGATTAAAAGTAGAAAGAGATAACATGGATAGAAGTTTAAAAGCACAAATGAAGTACGCAAATAAGCTTAATGCGAAATTTGCTATTGTAATAGGAGAAGAAGAGATGAAGGAAAACAAAGTTAAATTAAAGGATATGAGAGTTGGAAGCGAAGTAGAAATATCCATTGATGAGATAGAACAAAGGATAAAAAATATATAAACGGAGGGAGTTAAATGGGAGAACAATTAAATGGCCTTAAAAGAACTCACATGTGTGGAGAATTGACAGTTGAAGACGTAGATAAGTCAGTTGTAGTAATGGGATGGGTGCAAAGGAGAAGAGACCATGGAGGATTAGTATTTATAGATTTAAGAGATAGAACAGGCATTGTGCAGGTGGTTTTTAGCAATGAGGTTTCTTCTGAAGCCTTTGAAAAAGTGCAAAGCGTAAGAAGTGAATATGTACTGGCAATAGAGGGAAAAGTGGTAAAAAGGGCTCCGGAAAATGTAAATCCTAAAATTTCTACAGGAGAAATTGAAATATATGCTAATACTTTAAAAATTTTAAGCAAATCAGAGACTCCGCCTTTTCCAATAGAGGATAGGAGCAATGTATCAGAAGCTATAAGGTTGAAATACAGATACTTAGATTTGAGAAGGCCTTCAATGCAACAAAATTTGATGACTCGGTTTAAAATAACTAAAGTTGTCCGCGATTTTTTAAACAGAAATGGTTTTATAGAAATAGAAACTCCTCTTTTAATTAAAAGTACTCCAGAAGGGGCAAGGGACTATCTTGTACCGAGTAGAATTTATCCAGGAAAATTTTATGCTTTGCCTCAATCTCCTCAAATATTCAAACAACTTCTTATGATTTCTGGATTTGATAAGTATTACCAAATAGCCAAATGTTTAAGAGATGAGGATTTAAGAGCAGATAGGCAACCAGAGTTTACACAAATAGATATAGAAATGTCTTTTGTAGAAGTAGAAGATGTTTTGAAAATTAACGAAAAAATGATTGCAGAGATATTTAAAGAGACTTTAGGCATTGATGTACCAATTCCTTTTAAAAGATTATCTTATCAAGAATCTATGGAAAGATTTGGGACAGATAAACCAGACTTGAGGTTTGGAATGGAACTTAAGGATTTATCTGATATAGTGGCACAATCAGAATTTAATGTGTTTAAGAATGCTTTAAAAAACAACGGGTCTGTCAGAGGTATAAATGTAAAAGGTGCTGCTTCTATGCCAAGAAGACAGTTGGACGAACTGGTAGAGTTTGCAAAAACTTATGGCGCTAAAGGACTTTTGTGGATACAAGTTTTTGAAAAGGAAGTGAAATCTCCTGCTACTAAATTTTTAAGTGAAGAAGAAATGAAGAAAATACTCGAAAGACTTGAGGCAGAAGCCGGAGATTTGCTACTAATTGTGGCAGACAAAGATGAAATAGTTTTTGATACTTTAGCTCATTTGAGGCTAGAGCTTGGCAAGAGATTTAATTTAATTGATGAGAATAAATATGAGTTTGTTTGGATAGTAGATTTTCCACTTTTAGAGTACGACGAAGGAGAAAAAAGGTATGTAGCAAAGCACCATCCTTTTACTGCTCCTAAAGATGAAGATATAGAGCTACTGGAAAAGGAACCTTTAAAAGTCAGGGCAAAGGCTTATGACATAGTTTTAAATGGTACAGAGATTGGTGGAGGAAGTATAAGGATACACGATACTGAGCTTCAAAAAAGAATGTTTAAAGTTTTGGGATTTAGCGAAGAAAAAGCGTGGGAAAGATTTGGATTTTTGATGGAGGCTTTCAAATACGGTGCTCCTCCCCATGGAGGTATAGCTTATGGGTTGGATAGGCTTGCAATGATTATAACGGGAAGCGACACCATAAGGGATGTAATTGCATTTCCAAAGACTCAAAATGCAGTGTGCTTGATGACAGATGCTCCTTCTGAGGTTTCAGAAGAGCAGTTAAAGGAATTGCACATAAAGGTAGACCTATAAACGTTTACCAGTTGAAAAATAGAGGCTTTTGTGATATTATTTATATAGAAAGATGAATAAAGCTGAAAAGCCCTGTGGTGTACGTGAGGTCCGGTGAAAGTTTGAGCCAACACCAATAATAAGGGAGCCTGGGCTTTGGCAGTGGAATATAGGCCGTCTTCGAACGGAAATATGAAGCTGCCAAGAGGGCACCCACTTTGTGAGTCCGGGTTCAAAAACTACCGGGAAGCACGGCACTATGGGGTTTTTTTATGGAGGGAAGAGTGTGGACATTTTTTCACGAACAGAGCTTTTAATAGGGAAAGAAGGGCTTTTAAAACTTAAAAACAGTACTGTTGCTGTTTTTGGAATAGGAGGAGTAGGCTCTTTTGCTGTTGAAGGTTTAGTAAGAGCAGGAGTTGGTAAATTGGTTTTGATAGACGGGGACAACGTGTGTGTCACAAATATAAATAGACAGATACATGCTACTACTCATACAATAGGCAAGCCAAAGGTAGAAGTGATGAAAGATAGGATATTGGAAATAAATCCTCAAGCCCAGGTTATTATTTTTAAAGAGTTTTACTCTAGCGAAAATAGCGATAGGCTTTTGTCTAAAGAGTATGACTATGTGATTGATGCAATTGACAGAGTACCTTCTAAAATAGATTTGATAGAAAAATGCATTTCGTTAAATATTCCTATAGTAAGCAGTATGGGGGCAGGAAATAAATTAGACCCTACAAAATTTGAAGTAACGGATATATACAAGACAAGTGTATGCCCTCTGGCAAAAATAGTTAGAAGAGAACTTAAAAAAAGAGGTATTAAATCTTTAAAAGTGGTATACTCTAAAGAAGAGCCTTTAAAAAATTTCTATCAAAGCGAGGAAACTGTAACTTCTTCAAAATCGGTACCCGGCAGTATTTCTTTTGTTCCCTCTGTAGCAGGCTTAATTTTAGCGGCAGAGGTAGTAAAGGATTTATTAAAAAAATAACAAAAAGCTATTGACATATCTGTGAAAAACTTTTATACTATTCATTGGATACCCCAATGGGGTTGGGAGGTATAATATGTACCAAGATAGCAAAGAGGATTTGTTGAGAAGATTAAGAAAAATTGAAGGACAAGTAAAAGGCATACAAAAAATGATTGAAAATGACGCCTATTGTGTAGATGTACTGGTACAAGTGGCTGCTGTTAGGTCTGCAATAAACAGCGTTGGCAAAATTCTTCTTAAAAGCTATACTACTAGCTGTGTAAAGGGAGCAATGTGTACTGAAAAGCAAGATGACATGATAGATGAACTAGTTGAGACATTTATAAAATTTATGAAGTGATTTTAAAAGTTAGGTTTTGTGAGCAATTTGTTTTATAATAAATGTATAAAGCAATTGCTTTGTATAAAAATAAAATTGAAATAAAAGTATAGGAGTGGTTTTATGGCAGAATTAGTTATTACACTTGAAAATTTTGAACAAGAAGTTGTAAATTCAGATGTACCAGTCTTAATAGACTTTTGGGCTGAGTGGTGTATGCCTTGTAGAATGGTGGCTCCAATAATTGACGAATTGGCGAAAGAATATGAAGGAAAAATCAAAGTAGGTAAAATTAATGTTGATGAAGAAAATGAATTGGCGATGAAATTTAGAATAATGAGTATACCAACAATTGGGCTTTTCAAAAATGGTAAAATGGTAGATAAGATAATAGGAGCAAGACCTAAAGCAGACTTTGTAAAGTTTATAGAAAAACATCTCAATGGTGGTGCTACACAATCAGAAGAATCTGACGAGGTAGAAATTACATACGATAATTTCGAAGAAGAAGTTGTAAACTCTGATGTACCAGTATTGATAGACTTTTGGGCTGAATGGTGTGCACCTTGTAGATTAGTTGCTCCCATAATAGATGAACTAGCAAAAGAGTATAAAGGAAAGATTAAAGTAGGAAAAGTTAATGTAGACGAAGAAAATGAGCTGGCAATGCAATTTAGAATAATGAGCATACCTACAATAGGACTTTTCAAAAATGGCAAGATGGTAGATAAAATAATAGGAGCAAGACCTAAAGCAGACTTTGTAAAGTTTATAGAAAAGCATTTAAACAATTAAAAATCCTGCATTATGCAGGATTTTTAATTTTATTCCTTGAATAAATATGAAAAGAATTGTTTAATTTTCCAAAAAATTAAGAAAATCGAAACATACTAAGGCATACTCTCGCAAACCGAAGAAAACCCAATTTAATATTGGGTTTTCTTCGGTTTTTAAGGAATGGGAAAGCTTTTATTTAGCTTAAGTAAATGTATACAATATAGATATAGAGAAAATTCTTAGAGGTGATAGAATGGAAAACATAAAAGTGGTTGTATGGGGACTTGGTGCAATGGGAAGTGGTATTGCTAAGATGATACTTTTTAAAAAAGGAATGGAAATAGTTGGAGCAATTGATACAGATCCAAATAAAAGAGGAAAGGATTTGAATGAAATTTTAGGGACAAATTCTAAACCTGTTTACATTACTTCTGAACCTCAAGATATTATAAAAAAAGGAAGTGCTGATATAGCGGTTATTGCTACATCCTCCTATGTAGAAAAGGTTTTCCCACTCATTAAATTGGCGGTAGAAAATGGCATCAATGTCATTACAACTGCTGAGGAGATGGCGTATCCTTCTGCACAACATCTAGAATTAGCCAAAGAAATTGACAGACTTGCAAGAGAAAATGGCGTATCTGTCTTAGGTACAGGAATAAATCCGGGATTTGTATTAGACTATTTAATCATTGCACTGACGGGAGTTTGCGTAGATGTTGATTCCATTAAAGCAGCAAGAATTAATGACTTATCTCCTTTTGGAAAAGCTGTTATGGAAGAACAAGGGGTGGGCCTCACTCCTGAGGAATTTGAAGAAGGCGTAAAAAACGGGACTGTTGCAGGGCATATAGGATTTCCTGAGTCTATTTCGATGATTTGTGATGCTTTAGGGTGGAAACTTTCAGGTATTGAGCAGACAAGAGAGCCTATAGTTTCTAAAACTTATAGAGAGACCCCTTATGCAAGAGTTGAGCCGGGTTACGTTGCTGGATGTCGCCAAATAGGGTATGGAAAGGTAGATGGAGAGGTAAAAATAGAATTGGAACATCCGCAACAGATATTACCTCAAAAAGAAGGAGTAGAGACTGGAGACTATATTGAGATTAAAGGAACTCCAAATATAAAGTTGTCTATAAAGCCTGAGATACCTGGAGGTCTAGGTACTATTGCTCTTTGTGTCAATATGATACCTCATGTCATAAACGCAGAGCCGGGTCTTGTTACAATGTTAGATTTGCCGGTACCTAGAGCTATTATGGGTGATGCAAGAGATATGATCAGGAGGAGATAAAATGGCTCAAAAAGGCGATTGGGTAAAAATTAAACAGGTAATTTTAGAACCAGAGGAAAGAGCTGAAAATATACCTCAAGATACAAAAGAGACTCCCTTGACAATGTGGGTTAAAGGTTTACTTTTACAAGATGGAGAGATTGGCGACACAGTCAAAATTAAGACTTTTACAGGCCGAATAGTGGAAGGAGTTTTAATAGACGTAAATCCCCGGTATATTCACGATTTTGGCAATCCAATTCCTGAGCTTATAAAAGCAGGTATAAAAGCAAGAGAGATATTGTATGGCGGTGAAGAGAATGAGTAGGTATAAGGAAGTAATGGCAAGGAAAAACGAAATAATGAAAAAATCTTTAGGAATAGATTATGAGAGATTTGAATCAGGTGGAATTGCTTTTGACTATGAAAGAATGATGAAGGAAACAGGCTATACATTAGAAGAGATTATTAAAATACAAAGAGAAGCAAATGTAGGGGATACTCCACTTATAGAGCTTAAAAATTTAACAGAATTAGCGAGAAAAGTTTCACCAACAGGAAAAGCTGCCAGAATTTTTATAAAAGATGAAGCTTGTAACCCTTCAGGAAGCTTTAAAGAAAGGCGGGCTAGTGTTTCTATATATCACGCAAAACAAAAGGGATATAAGGGAGTCATAGCTGCTACTAGTGGTAATTACGGAGCAGCAGTGGCTTCACAAGCTGCCATGATAGGTTTAAAATGCATTGTCGTCCAAGAAGCTTATGATAGCAGAGGCATAGGGCAGCCAGAAATATTGGAAAAAGGAAGAAAATGTGAAACATTTGGTGCAGAAGTGATACAATTAACTGTTGGACCGGAATTATTTTATGTAAACTTGATGCTATTAGAAGAGACGGGATATTTTAATGCTTCTTTGTACACTCCTTTTGGAGTTGCTGGTATTGAAACATTGGGATATGAAATAGCTCAGCAAGTAAAAGAGAGGACTGGCAAATTTCCTGATGTTGTTGTGGCCACCCATGCCGGTGGAGGCAATTTGACAGGTACTGCGAGAGGACTTATAAAAGCAGGAGCTACTCATACAAAGGTGTACGGAGCAAGTGTTGATTTGACAGGGCTTCACATGGCCTCAGATAAAGATTTTAATAGAAAGTCTTTTACGACGGGACATACAGGATTTGGAATTCCTTTTGCGACTTGGCCGGATAGAGCAGATGTGCCTCGAAATGCTGCAAGGCCTTTAAGGTACATGGATGGGTATTACCTTGTCAAGCAAGGGGAAGTCTTTTACATGACAGAGCTTTTAGCTCAATTAGAAGGTTTAGAAAGAGGACCAGCGGGAAATACCTCTTTAGCGGCAGCTTTCAGTTTGGCACAGCAAATGGAAAATGACCAGATAATAGTGGTGCAGGAGACAGAATATACAGGGGCAGGTAAAAATCCAACGGCTCAGCTTACTTTTGCTATGCAAAACGGCATAAAAATTCTAGTAGGAAATCCTGATGATGAGATACCAGGACAAAATATAATTTTGCCTGAACATCCTTCTATGATAAAGGCAAGAGAAGTCAATCTTTCAAATTTGAAAAAATCCTATATTAAAAACTGTGTCCAACATTTTGGAATAATGCCTAAAGAGGAGGACATCAAGTTTTTAGCAGAAGATACTAAGTCCAGTGAAGAATTTGTGAAAGAAGTAATTTCAGAATTACAGAATGGAGGGTTAGTATGAGACGAGAAGATGATTTTGAAACAAGAAGCAAACACTTAAAGCACATGACAGATGAAGAATTAGACGCATATTTCTGGAAATTGGCAGAAAAAATTGTAGATCCTTTGATAGAGTTGGCATATTATCACACATCTCCATCTATTGAGCGTTCTGTGCTTTTACGAATGGGTTTTTCTAGTATTGAGGCAAAGGAGATTGTAAACAGAATTGAGGAAAGAGGGCTTTTGCCAAAAGGAGCAGGAAATATTGTGTTGAAAGTTGCAGAAAGGGTTAAAAAGGATTACCTCACTGCCGGAAAATCCATAGCTAATGGAGAGTACTTGGAGGTGCTTGATGATATAGCAAGGGAGGCTAGTAAAAATGAAGCTTGAAAAGGATAAAAAAATAGATATTGAAGAAATTTTAAAGGATTTGGACAAATATGTGCCTAGGAGAAGAGGATGGCACTGGAGAGAGGATGTAGGTAAACACAAAATTGGCGATTTTGAGTATTATCAGGTTTCAAAACCACTTAAAAACAGTATTCCTTTACCTGCTGCAAAACACTTTGGAAACATTGACCCTCAGCCAGATTGTGTGATAACCACAGAAATAGCTTCAGGAAGGTTTGAAGATGATATAAGGCGCATGAGAATGGCAGCATGGCATGGAGCAGACCACATAATGGTTATTAGAACGTTAGGACAAAGCCATTTTGATGGACTCATTGAAGGAACACCTGAAGGTGTAGGAGGAGTTCCTATTTCGAGAAAACAAATAAGAGCGACGAGAAAAGCATTGGATTTAATTGAAGATGAGGTCGGTAGGCCTATAAACTTTCACTCTTATGTAAGTGGGATAGCCGGTCCTGAAGTAGCTGTTATGTTCGCTGAAGAAGGGGTAAATGGTGCCCATCAAGACCCTCAGTACAATGTCCTTTATAGAAATATAAACATGGTAAGGTCTTTTGTAGATGCAGCAGTTGCTAAGAAAATAATGGCAGATGCTAATATACTTCAAATTGATGGTGCTCACAATGCCAATGCAACAGCAAAATATGGATGGAAAGTTATGCCTGAACTTTTAGTTCAGCACGCTATAAATACACTTTATTCGAGAAAAGTAGGAATGAAACCAGAAAACATAGCCTTATCTACAGTGCCACCAAATGCTCCACCAACTCCTTCCATACGTTTGGATTTGCCGTATGCAGTAGCTTTGAGGCAGCTTTTTAAAGATTATAAAATGAGAGCGCAAATGAACACAAAGTATATCGAACACGATATGAGAGAAGCAACTGTAACACATGTGCTTAACCTTTTAATATCTCGATTGACCTCAGCAGATATACAAAGTACTATTACTCCTGATGAGGGAAGAAATGTCCCATGGCATTACAACAATATCAACGCAATAAACACTGCTAAACAAGCCCTTATCGGTATGGACGGTCTAAAAGAGATGGTAAAACTCAATTTTGATGGGGAGTTAGGGAAAAAAGTCAGAGAATTAAAAATGAGAGCTATTCTCTTTATGGAGGAAATTTTAGAAGTTGGAGGATACTTTAAGGCAGTAGAAGAAGGCTTCTTTGTGGATTCAGGCTATTATCCAGAGAGAAATGGAGATGGCATTGTAAGAACTATAAATGGCGGTATTGGCGCCGGTACTGTTTACAAAAGAGATAAAGACTATATTGCACCAGTATGCTCTCACTTTGGATATAACAATTTGCCAGAAGGGCTTAATAAACCTTGCGATTTAATAGATGGATGTACTCTTTGCAAGCATGAGAAAATCCATTATATAGACGAATTAGATGAGAATGACAATGTAGAAAATAGATTGAAAGAAACTGTTGAGTACAGAAAAGGAGATAAAATAAAGCCAGAAGTTGAATGGGCAGGAGACGGCATAATAAGCATGAACCTATTTTTGCCTGTAGATGAAAGGACTGCTGAATACGCGGCTATTAAATACGCAGAAAAGCTGGGGCTTACTGATGTAGTCGTTTTAGGTAAACTTCCAATGCATCCTGCAGAGGGAACGTACGTGGAAGTAAGAGGGCGTGTTCAATTTTCTATTGACAAAAATGAATTAGAAATACCGCCGGAAGAGGAAATACTTTCAGATGAGGAAATAGAAGAAGATATTAAGAGAAAGCCTATGAAGGTGGTTGCTGCAACTGTAGGAAATGATGAACATTCTGTGGGCTTAAGAGAGATTTTGGACATAAAACACGGTGGAATTGAAAAATACGGCATAAAATTTACTTACCTTGGTACTTCTTGTCCTGTAGAAAAGTTAGTTGATGCAGCTATAGAGGAAAATGCTGATGCTATTTTAGTTAGCACTATAATAACCCATGATGATGTCCATATAAAGAATATGAAAAAAATTCACGACCTCTGTGTAGAAAAGGGAATAAGGGATAAAGTAATTTTAGTAGGTGGAGGTACGCAAATTACAAACGACCTTGCTAAAAGTGTTGGCTTTGATGCAGGATTTGGAAGAGGTACAAAAGGAAATCAAGTGGCAAGTTTTTTAGTTAAAAAAAGAAGGGAAAAGGAAAATGAGGAAAACAATTGACATACTTGTAGCCGAGATTGGAAGTACTACGACAACTGTAAATGCTTTTGTTCTGGGCAGTGATCCTGTTTTTATAGGTCAGGGGATGGCTCCTACCACAGTCTTAGATGGGGATGTGAATATTGGTCTTGTGGGGGCTATTGAGAATTTAAAAGATAAAATTGGAGATTTTGTATATAGTGAGATGCTTGCTTGTAGCAGTGCTGCTGGTGGCCTCAAAATGACTGTACATGGCTTAGTCTACGACATGACTGTAAGGGCAGCTAAAGAGGCTGCCCTTGGGGCAGGAGCCAATATAAAACTTATAACAGCAGGAAAACTGAGAAGAACGGATTTAGAAAAAATAAAACAAATAAAACCAAACATAATACTTTTAGCAGGTGGAGTGGATTACGGAGATAGAGAAACTGCTCTTTATAATGGAGAAAAATTGGCGGAATTAAAGTTGAATGTGCCAGTAATTTATGCAGGCAACATAGAAAATAGAGAAGAAATTTCCCACATTTTTCAAGAAGCCGGTCAGGAAGTATACATTGTAGACAATGTTTATCCATCAATTGATAATTTAAATGTAGAACCGACAAGAAAAATGATTCAGAAAGTTTTTGAAAAGCATATTGTAACAGCGCCAGGTATGAGTAAAGTAAAAGAATTGGTGACAGGAAATATAATCCCAACGCCAGGTGCTGTCATGGAATGTGCTATGCTTCTTTACAATGACATAGGTGATTTGATGGCAGTCGATATAGGTGGAGCTACTACAGATGTTCATTCTGTTACTGAAGGAAGCGATGAAATACAAAAAATAACTGTAAATCCAGAGCCTTTGGCTAAACGCACAGTAGAGGGGGATTTAGGGGTTTTTGTTAATTCAAGAAATTTATTTGATTTGTGCGGAGAGGATATATATAAAAAATTCAGTAATGCAGATGAACTAATAAACAATATAAAGCCAGTACCCCAAAAAGAAGAAGAAAAAGAATTTGTGTTGTATCTTGCAAGCAAGGCATTAGAAGTGGCAGTAAAGCGTCACGCAGGTAAATTAAGCAGTTATTTTGGACCTACAGGAAGAACCTTTTATGTGGAAGGAAGAGATTTGACAAATGTTAAATGGATAATAGGTACCGGTGGAATATTTTCAAGACTTGAAGGAGGAGAAAAATTATTAGAAAATATAAATGATGGAGGAAGTGGAAAAGAGCTTTATCCTCCTTCATCGGCAAAAGTTTTAATTGACAGAGATTATATCATGGCGGCTTGTGGTGTTTTGTCTAAGAAATATCCTGACGAAGCTTTGAAATTAATCAAAAATAGCTTTGGCATTTAGAAATGGGGGAGATTAAGTGTATCCCTTGTTGAGAATAAACTTAGAAAAACTTCGAAAAAATACGCAAACTATCGTTAATTTGTGTGAAAAGAGAAATATAAAGGTAGTAGGTGTTACAAAAGTTTTTTGTGCTATTCCAGAAGTAGCACAGACGATGGTAAAGGGTGGAGTGGAAATCTTAGGAGATTCTCGAATTAAAAATTTAAAAAAATTACAACATATACCGGTACCTAAAATGCTTCTTCGAATTCCCATGAAAAGTGAAGTGGAAGAAGTTATAAAATATGCAGATATAAGCCTAAACTCAGAAATAGATACAATAAAAAGCCTATCGGAAGAGGCAAAAAAACAAAGGAAAATTCATGAAATAATCCTAATGGTAGACTTAGGGGATTTGAGAGAGGGCGTATTGAAAGAGGATGTTATTCCAATAGTAGAACAAATAGTAAAACTAGAAGGTATAAGATTAAGGGGAATAGGTACTAATTTAACTTGTTATGGTTCGGTTATTCCTACGCCAGATATATTAGAAGAGCTTGTGGAAATAAAAAATTCTATCAACAAAAAATTCAACTTGAATTTAGATATAGTCTCAGGAGGAAACTCAAGCAGTCTGTACTTAGTTCAAAATGGTCTCATACCAAGAGGAATAACGCAACTTAGAATAGGAGAAGCTATTGTCTTAGGTAGGGAAACGGCTTTTGGAGACAGAATTCCCCATACTTATGACGATGTATTTACTTTAGAAGCACAGATAGTCGAATTAAAAGAAAAACCTTCTTATCCACGAGGTATATTAGGAATGGACGCTTTTGGAGAAAGACAAGTATATGTGGATAGAGGGATAATGAAAAGGGCAATTTTGGCTGTAGGAAAACAGGATGTCAATATGAATGACCTAATTCCTATGGACAGTTCTATTGAATTAATAGGTTCAAGCAGTGACCATTTAATTGTCAATGTTACAAATTCCCAATATCCGTATAAGGTAGGAGATATAATAAAGTTCAAGCTGAGATATGGTGGGATTTTATCCTGCTCTACTTCTGAATATGTAGAAAAAGTCATTGAAGAGGCGTAAAAAATACGCCTCTTCAGTTTGTTGACAAAGTTAAAAAATATTCAAAGGAGATATTTTGCATCGTCGCTCCGATGTTCCAAAACGACAAAACTAAAGCTCGACCTTCGGGTTCCGGCAGGGTACCTACGTCAGGTGGCATCCATGCCTTAAGGTGCCCGCCTCCGCCATCCATGGCTTCGGCCCTGCCTCCACCCTCGGTCTTGCTAAGTTTTGTTACCGCTTTGTAACAAGTCGCTCCTTATGCAAAATATCTCCTTTACGAAAGTTTGTCTACAGTCTAAAGAGGCGTAAAAAATAAGCCTCTTTTTGTATTATGAAAAACATTAATTTACTGTTATAATAAAAATAAAAAGGAATAATATTTTTGGGAGGTTTTAGTGTGATAATAGGGTTAGGACATGTAGCCTACAAAGTTAAAGACCTTGATGAAAGTTTAGAATTTTACTGTGGCAAATTGGGACTAAAAGAAGCTTTTAGGCTTAACCATGAAAATGGAGAATTAATGCTTGTGTACTTAAAAGTGGTGGAAGGACAATTCATTGAACTTTTCCCCGGAGGGATAGACAAGGGAAAAGATGAAGATGAAAGGATAGGGTTTAAACATTTGTGTCTACATGTAGATGATATTTTTGCTACATTAGAAGAACTAAGAAAGAGAGGCTTGGAAATAAAGGGGCAGCCTATGATGGGAGCAGATGGAAATTATCAATATTGGATAGAAGACCCTGATGGAAATAGAATAGAACTAATGCAAATAATGCCGGGTTCTTTGCAAGATAAAGCAAAAGAATTATAGAAAATTAAGTGTTGACAACCACTTTTTTAAGTGGTATTCTTTTTGTTGAAATCCGGGTAAAATAGTAGGAATTCAGGGGTGGATAATCGTGAAACTATCTACAAAAGGTCGATATGGGATACAAGCTATGTTTGAATTAGCCCTTTACTACGGGGAGGGCCCGATTTCTTTAAAAACTATAGCAGAAAATGAGGGACTTTCTGAGCATTATTTAGAACAGCTTATAGCAATCCTTAGAAAAGCTGACCTTGTGAAAAGTGTCAGAGGAGCACAGGGAGGATATATGCTAGCAGCTCCTCCTGATAAGATAACCGTTGGAGATGTGATAAGAACATTGGAAGGATCACTGGCTCCTGCAGATTGCGTTTTGGAAGATACTCCTTTTGAGTGCAGCAGAGCAGGAGGTTGTCCGACGAAGTTGGTGATGGAAAGAATAAGAGACAGTATAAATAAAGTGATAGACTCTATTACTTTACAGGATATGGTGGATGATTACAGGCGATTAAATCAAAAAAGTGCTTTTATGTATTACATTTAGGGAAATAATAATTTTAGGACTTTTAGGGGAGGATTTTATATATAATATGGAGATAAACAATAGAGTAGCAATTGGAATGAGTGGAGGAGTAGATAGCTCTGTAGCTGCATATCTTTTAAAAAAAGAAGGATTTGATGTTATAGGCCTTACAATGAAAGTATGGGTAGACCATGAAGCTAAAGCTTTTGATAGCGATAAGAGCTGTTGTTCTTTAAGAGCTACACAAGATGCAAAAAAAGTTGCAGAGATGTTGGGAGTACTTCATTACACAGTTGATTTTAGTGAAGTCTTTTATGATAAAATAGTAAATTATTTTATCAATGAATATTTAAAAGGAAGGACTCCTAATCCTTGTGTATTGTGTAATAGGCAAATAAAATTTGGAGAGCTTCTAGAGAAAGCATTTGAGTTGGGAGCTTATTACATTGCTACAGGCCATTATGTCAGAAAAGACTATGATGAAAAAACAAAAAGATATTTATTAAAAAAAGGTATAGATTCTTCTAAGGATCAAAGCTATGTCTTATATCGTTTGACACAGAAGCAGTTAGAACATGCTCTTTTCCCTTTAGGAAATTACAAAAAAGAAGAAATAAGAGCTTTGGCAGAGGAGTTAAAGCTACCTGTTGCTAAAAAGCCAGAGAGTCAAGAAATTTGTTTTATCCCAGATAATGATTACAGCGGATTTATAAAAAGGCAAGTTAAAGATGAAATAAAGCCAGGAGAATTTAGAGATGTTCACGGTAAATTTTTAGGGTATCATAAAGGAATAATACACTATACAATTGGTCAGAGAAGAGGATTGGGTTTATCTTCTGATAGACCTTTATACGTCGTGGATATAGATGTGAAAAACAATGTGGTTGTTGTTGGACATCAAGAAGATGTGTGGGGAGAGGAGCTAATATCCTCAAATAACAATTTTATTTCCATTGAAAAACTTAAAAGGGAAATGAAGGTAACTGCAAAAATACGCTATACAGCTAAAGAAGAAGAGGCTATAATAAAGCCATATGAAGAAGATAAAGTATTAGTAAAATTTTTAAAACCTCAAAGAGCTATAACTCCAGGACAATCAGTTGTCTTTTACGATAAAGATGTAGTAGTAGGAGGAGGAATAATTGAAAAAAAGGTGAGATAGTGCACACAAAAAGTGTGCATTTTTTATTTTAAAGAGGGAAATCTATAAAAAGCAGAAACTTTTTTAGATTTCAAAGGAGGGCTTTTATGAATAGAGACAAATATATAAAGGGATTTTTGGCAGGAATAGTAGCTGCTGCATATATAATTCCCAAAATAGATATGAGAAAATATAGACGTTATAAAGATATGATAGAAAAAAATATGACAAAAATATGGCGTACAATGAACAAAATAAAAATTAGATAGATTTTTCAGGTGATAAAATGCAAGTTAAAAAAGTGTATCTACTTTTTTTAATCATTGGTGCCATAGGCTTATTGTATTTTTTTATAAAGAATTGGGTGAGTATTAAAAATATACTTTCCCCTTTTTTTGTTTCCGCTTTAATAGCCTATTTATTAAATCCAATGGTAAAATTTTTTAATTCAAAGGGCTTTTCTACTTTTTTGTCTATTCTTCTAGTGTTTTTAATTGTTGCTTTGGTAATACTATTTTTTTCTTTTTACATTCTCCCTTTGTTGATAAATGAAATAGTTATTTTTGTGAAAATGATACCTTTCTATACTGAAGAACTACAAAAAATTTTGATTCAACTAAAATTTAACTATTTTTCTTATTTGCCACCTCAATTTGAAAAAGTTTTAGATAAAAATTTGAATGCCCTAAATAATCTTTTTGCCTCTCGTGTCGATTTGGTTTTTAAATCTACTGTTGCAATATTAAAAGATATTATAGACGTGATAATTGTACCGATTATTACTTTTTATCTTTTAAAAGATAAAAATGTATTTGAAAAAGAAATTGAAAGAATGATTCCCTCCAAATATCATGATAGTTTTTTTGCTCTTTTAAAAAAAATAGACAAAATTTTAAGTAAATACATAAGAGCACAAATATATCTTTCTATCTTTGTTGCTATTTTTACAAGTATAGGCCTTTCTCTAATTAAAGTTAAATATGCTTTTTTAATAGGAATATTGGCAGGAATATTAAATATAATTCCCTACATAGGGCCTATCTTGTCAATTATTCCTGCTGTTTTAATAGGGCTCCTTGATTCTTTATCTAAAGGCTTTTGGGCTTTACTTGTGTGTCTTTTAGTGCAACAGATAGAAAATGCCTTTATAACACCTAAAATAATTAGCGACAGTGTAGGGCTTCATCCTATTACAGTGATTTTTTCATTGATTGCAGGAGAGGAACTTTTTGGCGTCTGGGGGCTTTTATTATCTGTGCCTGTTGTAGCAATAGGGAAAGTTATTGTAACAGAAATTTTTATTGAGAAATAAACCAGTTATTGACTTGTTATATTCAATCTTGTATAATATACTCAAAAAAGAGCGGGTAAAAGCCCGTCCCCAATTTGGGACGGTTTTTATTGTATCAAAAAGGAGGATTTTTATGGAAAAACTCGGGATGAACGAAATTAGAGAAAAATTTTTAAGCTTTTTTGAAAGCAAAGGGCACCTGAGACTACCAAGTTTTTCTCTAATTCCTAAAAATGATAAAAGTTTATTATTAATTAATTCTGGAATGGCTCCTTTAAAACCCTATTTTACAGGAAAAGAAACTCCCCCCAGCAAACGAGTAACTACTTGCCAAAGATGTATAAGGACACCGGATATTGAAAGAGTGGGTAAAACAGCACGTCACGGTACTTTTTTTGAAATGTTGGGTAACTTTTCTTTTGGTGATTATTTCAAAAAAGAAGCTATTCCGTGGGCCTGGGAATTTGTAACAGAAATTTTGAAGTTGCCAGTTGACAGGTTATGGGTATCAATTTATGAGGAAGACGATGAAGCATTTGAGATTTGGAATAAAATAGTTGGGTTACCTCCTGAAAGAATTGTGAGGATGGGGAAAGAAGATAATTTCTGGGAGATTGGCACAGGACCTTGTGGACCCTCTTCAGAGATTTATTTTGACAGAGGTGAAGAAAAAGGCTGTGGGAAGCCTACTTGTGGAGTTGGCTGTGATTGCGATAGGTTTATTGAATTCTGGAATTTAGTTTTTACCCAGTTTAATAAAGACGAACGAGGAAATTATCACAGGTTGCCAAATCCAAATATTGATACAGGCATGGGACTTGAGAGGATAGCCACAATAATGCAGGGAGTCGACAGCATATTTGATGTAGACGTAATAAGAGGCATTACTAATTTTGTGTCTAAGATTGCGGAAGTAGAATATGGAAAAGATGCAGAAAAAGATGTGTCTTTGAGAGTTATCACTGACCATATAAGAGGGATAACTTTCATGATATCAGATGGAATTCTGCCTTCTAATGAAGGAAGAGGCTATGTTTTGAGAAGGCTTTTAAGAAGGGCTGCAAGGCACGGTAAATTGCTGGGGATAAACGATACCTTCTTGTATAAAGTGGTTGATTCAGTCATAGAAAATTATGGAGAGGCATATCCTGAAATAATTGAGAGAAAGGACTATATAAAGCGAATAATCAAACTGGAAGAAGAAAGATTTAAGGAGACAATAGACCAAGGACTTACAATTTTACAAGATTATATAAGCGAACTAAAAGTACAAGGAAAAACCGTATTAGAAGGTTCTAAAGCTTTTAAACTATACGATACCTATGGGTTCCCATTGGATTTAACAAAAGAAATTTTGCAAGAAGCTGGCATTACTGTTGATGAAGAAGGATATACAAAGGAGTTGGAGAAACAAAGGATAAGAGCGAGAAGCAGCAGAAAAGAAGATAATAGTTTGTGGGAACAAGACATATATTCTACTTTAGGAGATATTAAAACAAAATTTGTGGGATATGATACTTATGAAAGCGATTCAAAAGTTTTAGCTATTGTAAAAGATGAAGAGCTTGTTGAGGAAGCAGAAGCTGGAGATGATGTGAGTATCATATTAGATGTTACTCCTTTCTATGCTGAAAGTGGTGGGCAGATAGGAGACAAGGGAGTTCTAGAGAATGAAAATGCTTTGATAAAAGTAAATGACTGTAAAAAAATAGGAGATAAGTTTATACACACTGGAACAATTGAAAGAGGTTTAATTTCAGTAGGAGATGAAGTAAAAGCTCAAATTGATGTGGTAAGTCGAAGGAATGCTGCAAGAAACCACACTGCAACTCATCTTCTTCATAAAGCCCTAAAGGAGATTTTAGGCGACCATGTTCATCAAGCTGGTTCTCTTGTGGCTGATGATCGATTAAGATTTGATTTTTCACATTATCAAGCGGTGACTAAAGAAGAGCTAAAGCAAATAGAAAATAGGGTTAATGAAAAGATATACCAAAGTTTAAATGTTCATATTGAAGAAAAAACTTATGATGAGGCAGTGAAAGAAGGGGCTGTTGCGTTATTTACAGAAAAGTATGGTGATAAAGTAAGGGTTGTAAAAATTGATGATTACAGCATGGAACTTTGCGGTGGAACTCATGTTAAAAATACTAACGAAATAGGGATTTTTAAGATTGTATCTGAAAGTGCAGTTGGTGCAGGTTTAAGAAGAATTGAAGCTTTAACAGGACTTGCTGCAATAAAATATTTAGGAGAGAAAGAAGAAATATTAAAAGAGGCTTCTGATTTATTAAAAGTCCAAGATAAAGAGATAATTTCAAAAATTGAGAGTTTGCAGCAAGTTTTAAAGACAAAAGATAAAGAGATAGAACAATTAAAAATAAAAATGGCTTCTATTTTGGCTGATAGTTTAATCAATTCTGCTATTTCATTAGATGGTATAAAAGTAGTGGTTTCAAAGGTTGAAGATTATGATAGTGAGGCTTTGAAGGCATTAGGAGATATTTTAAAAGATAAATTAAAAATTGCTGCAGTAGTATTAGCATCTTCTACCCCAGAAAAAGCTATATTTGTCGGTATGGCTACTAAAGATGTTGTTCAAAAAGGGATAGACATGGGAGCTATTATTAAAGAGGTGTGCAAAGTATCTGAAGGAAATGGCGGTGGAAGACCAGACATGGCTCAAGGAACAGGCAAAAATCTATCTAAGGTAGATGAAGCGTTAAACAAAGCGATAGATATTGTAAAAGAACAGTTAAAAAATTGAGAAAAGCTTGACTAGCCAAGTAAATATAGGTTATTATAAAGTTGATGGTAGTTAAATGTATCTAGAGGTGATATATTATGGTAGATAAAAACGAACAGACTCTGAGGTATCACGTTACAACTGATAGAAAAACTGTTAAAGAGATATTGACAGCAGTGTATGAAGCACTTTCTGAAAAAGGTTATAATCCAATTAATCAAATAGTAGGTTATATATTGTCTGGGGATCCTACTTATATAACCAGCCATAAAAATGCGAGAAATTTGATAAGAAAAATTGAAAGAGATGAATTAGTAGAAGAACTTTTGAGAGAGTATTTGTCTTCCCAAAAATAAGAAAAATGAAATTGCCTCACTTTGTGTGAGGCAATTTTAGAATGGAGAGGTTTCTTTGAGGATTATGGGTTTAGATGTGGGTGATAAAACAATCGGGGTAGCTATAAGTGACTTATCAGGCACAATTGCACAGGGACTTACTACTATTAAAAGAAGTAGTAACAAAAAAGATTTTGAGAGAATAAAACAAATAATAAATGAATATGAAGTGGGAATGATAATTGTAGGATTACCTAAGAATATGAATGGCACTTTGGGGCCACAAGGACAAAAAGTTGTGAGATTTGTTGAACACTTGAAGGAAGCTATTAATATACCAATAATATTGTGGGATGAAAGGCTTACTACAGTAGAAGCGGAGAGGGTTTTAATAGAAAAAGCTGATATAAGTAGGGCAAAGAGAAAAGAAGTAATTGATAAGCTGGCTGCAGTTCTTATACTTCAGAACTACTTAGATTCACAAAAAAATAAATAAATTTTGATTCTAGTGTAAAAAGCCTCTTTTCTTTATGAAAAAGTATAAATATAAAATAGATTGAATAAATAAACATACAAAATATAGGTAGTACAAATTTTCATAGAATTATGTTAGAATTAAAGA
>Ga0207430_10086_pt1 | contig 44802 bp, 39 predicted proteins | sample YelNatsi3bottle8_FD_187544 | JGI IMG/M metagenome (GOLD analysis project Ga0207430, IMG submission 187544) | Hot spring thermophilic microbial communities from Obsidian Pool, Yellowstone National Park, USA - site 3 bottle 8 (SPAdes) (version 2) | ecosystem: Environmental > Aquatic > Thermal...
TATATAGTGTATAGATTGGTTCATGAGCGCACCGCCACCATCTAAATCCCATGTACCTCGCCAGCTGCCACTATCATAATACTCCTGCGATCTATACCACTTTGTATAACTTGTTGCTAAAACTATGTTGCCAAACTTACCTTCATTCATGAGCCTTTTTAAAAGTTGCATACAATCGCTGTATCTATGTTGTGAAATTATCGAAATTATAACATTATTTCTATTTTGAGCCTCTATTATCTTGTCTGCCTTAGACAATGTTATATCCATTGGCTTTTCAACAATTACATGTTTTTTGCTATCAGCTGCCAAAACTGCCATGTCAGCATGCATACCCGATGGTGTGCAGATAGAAATAACATCAATCTCAGAATCAAGAAGCATCTTTTCATAGTCAGTATATATCTTTTTTACACCAAAATCCTGTGCAAGTTTTCTGGCTTTATCTTCTACAATATCGCACACAGCAACAAGCTCTGCATCGCTTGAAAGAGCTGAAATAGCAGTCGCATGTGTCTTTGATATAACCCCACAGCCAACAATGCCAAATTTAAGTTTTGACATCTTTTAAATCCCCCCTTCTTCGTCTATTATCCTCTTAATTGCTCTATAAGCTTTTGCAAAATTTTCAGGTCCTCCACCAGGAAGGTTATTGTTGAGATGAGGTTCTATAGACAAAAAACCACAAAAACCTATCCTTTTTAGTGCTGCTATCACATCTTTTAACCTTCCATCACCCTCACCTGCCACTGTAACACTGCCATCTGAAAATTTTGCATCTTTTATGTGCACATACTCAATGTAATCCTTTAAAATCTCAAATGCATGAGGATAGACCTCTACTTTGCACTGGACAAAGTTTGCCGGGTCAAACGTTGCTCTCAAATTGGGTGAATTGATTGTAGAGAGGATTTTATAACACCTTTCAGCATTGCTACCATATATCTCCTTTTCGTTCTCGTGAAGAAGAACAAGATCTTCTCTTTTAGCAATCTCAGTAAACTTTGAAATCCTCTCTATGACAACATCCGTGTACTTTTCTTCTTCACCCTCTGGAACATAAAATGAAAAGATGCGTATGTACCTTGTCTCAAGGATGTGAGCAAGCTCAACGATGTGCTTGAAAAGCTCAAGATATTTTTCAAAGTCGCAGTTTACATCAACCTTGCCGATTGGAGACCCTATTGCTGAAACCTTTATGTTACCGTCTTTTAACTTTTTTAAAACCTCCTTTGCTTCATTTTCAGTATAGTCAGCAATGTTTTTACCATTTGCAGAACGAAACTCTAAATATTCAATACCATGCTTTTTCAAAACCTCTATCTGCTCATCCAAATTGCTTGCTATCTCATCTCCAAATGCTGAGAATATAAATTTATACATCCTTCTACTGCGCCCCCTTGTTCAAATTCCATTTTGCACAAATCCCAAGTAAAAAGCCAATATGAAAACGGTTAAAAAATTTGGATTAAGAAAAATTTTTTGTTTTTGTGTGTTTTTAAATATATTTTACACCTATTAGTTTCAATTTTCAATAAAACCAAAAAAATAAGCTGGCAAAATTATGCCAGCTTATTTTATTCCTCTTTAAACTTATATGCATTTTCAATCCTCTTTATCATAGAATCATACAAAAGCTTGGAAAGACCTATTCCACCTTGTTTTGAAGCACTTTTTGAAACCTCGTCAACAAACATGTCGTTAAAGATATCCTCGGCAATACCCTCTTTAAAAAGTCCACCTTTGGGTATCGACTTTTGCATCTGTTTAAAAATAGTAGAAAGCATTATTGCTTCAAATTCCTCACAAGCCTCTTTGAGTTTCTGTTTGTCTTTCTCAGAATACGCTTTTTCAAGCTTGTCTATTACAGAATTATCTATCCCCTGCTGATAACCTGCCTGAATCTTAATGCCCGGTATCTCGCTCATCCGAAATTACCTGCCTCTATTCTTTTATCTCTTCAGGTTGTTTGCCATAGAGAGCATATCGTCAGCTGTTTGGATAGCCTTGGAATTGATCTCATACGCTCTTTGGGCAATAATAAGCTTTACCATTTCATCAACAACCTGTACATTCGACATCTCGAGAAATCCTTGAAGTATTCTGCTCTTTGGACCTTCTGTCTCTTCCTCAGAAACAGGGTCACCAGAGGCAGCTGATACTGCATAAAGATTTTTACCTTCTGCCAAAAGTCCTTGAGGATTTATAAACTTGACTATTTTAATCTTAAGCCCTGAATCCTGAATCTGTCCCTCTGCATCCTTGTAAGTAATCCTTCCAGTCTCATCAATTGTGATACTTGAAATTGCAGTCTCTGGCAGAACTATTTCAGTGTCGCCCTCTGCCAAAACAGGATACCCATCAGATGTGACAAGCTTTATTTGCCCATCAACATTTGAAACCTTAAAACTACCATCTCTTGTATATCTTGGACCGTTGGGGGTTGATACCACAAAAAATCCTTCCCCCTGAATTGCCAAATCCAAGGGATTTTCAGTCCTCTCCAAGTTACCTTCTGAAAAGCTCTTTGTGATAGCAGATATTGTCACACCATGACCTATTTGGAGACTTACAGGTTTTCCATCACCTGCAACAACATCTGCTCTTGATAGGGTCTCATATAAAAGGTCCTTAAACTCTGCCTTGTCCTTTTTGAATGCAGTTGTGTTGACATTCGCTAAGTTGTTGGAAATAATATCAACATTTGTCTGCTGGGCTTTCATACCCAAAGCAGCAGAATAAAGCGCCCTCATCATTTCTAAATCAATCCTCCACCTTTATTTTCTTGCTATTTCATTGACAGCTTTCTGTAAAGTCTCATCCTGGGCAACAAATACTTTCTGATTTGCTTCATATGCACGCAAAACATTTATCATATTAACCATCTCTTGGACAGAATTTACATTTGACCCTTCCAAATATCCTTGTAAAACCCTTCCACTAAAAGCTATTTGTTGACTTTGTACATCTGCTTCAAAAAGGTTATTGCCGATTTTACGCAAAAGAGTTTTGTCTTGAAAATCGACCAGTCTTAATCGGTCAACAAATCTGCCGTCTTGATAGATGTTACCCTGCTCATCAATCCTGACTTGTCCCTGATTTTGCAGTACAATCCTTCCGTTTTGTCCAAGGACACGAAAACCTTCAAGTGTCACAAGCTCACCATTTGAATTTAGTGTAAATGCACCATTTCTTGTATAGTAAACCTGTACTTGACCTGTTTGAGGATCAACTTTTTCTACAGCAAAAAATCCACTTCCTCTTATTGCTAAGTTCAAAGGCTCATCTGTCTTTATGTAAAGCCCCTGCGAAAAATCGCTGACAATCCTTGAAACATCCGCTCCAAGCGACATATACCCTATTGCATTGTCAATGCTACTTGAAGAGTAGTCATATATCCTGTAGGTCATCATCCTTCTAAAGCTTTCAACCTGGGCAATATCTCTTTTAAACCCAGTTGTACTCACATTTGCAATATTGTTAGCAGTCAAATCCATGAGTTTTTGGTTTAGAATCATCCCTGATGCAGATGTGTAAATTCCTCTAATCATCCTACAAAATCCCCTTTTTACCTTACTCTGGGATCTTTTATCAGGCTTGATTCCAATTGATCAAGTGCTTCTAACGCCTTTCCTGTACCCAGCGCAACACACGAAATTGGGTCGTCTGCAATTCTGGTTGGAATACCTGTCTTTTCAGCAATCAGCTTGTCCAAACCCCATAAAAGGCTTCCACCACCTGTCATGACAATCCCTGTCGAGGTAATATCTGCTGCAAGTTCAGGTGGTGTATTTTCAAGTACCCTGTGAACAGCCTCAATTATAGCTGATACAGGCTCTTCTAAGGCCTGCAACATCTCGTCTGATGTGACAGTGATTGTCTTTGGAAGACCAGTAAGTAAGCTTCGCCCACGGACCTCCATAGATTCCACCTTTGGCTTTTTATACGCACATCCGATGTTTATCTTAAGTTCCTCTGCCGTTCTTTCACCAATTGCTACACTATGCTTCTTTCTTATATATCGGATAATTGCCTCGTCAAATTTATCCCCTGCAACTTTAATTGATTCACTCACAACAGCTCCGCCAAGTGAAATTACTGCAATGTCTGTTGTACCACCGCCAATATCTATGACCATGCATCCCATTGGCCTTGAAATATCAAGACCTGCGCCAATTGCCGCTGCAATTGGCTCTTCAATCAAAAATGTCTGTTTTGCTCCTGCTTCATATGTAGCATCCAAAACAGCTCTTTTTTCAACCTCTGTTACGCCTGATGGGACACACACAACAACCCTCGGCTTGAAAAATACCCGCCTGCCAAGTACTTTCCCAAGAAAATACTTTAGCATTGCCTCTGTCACTTCATAGTCTGATATAACACCATCTCTGAGTGGCCTTACCGCCACAATGTTTCCAGGAGTTCTTCCTATCATCCGTCTTGCTTCTTCACCAACTGCTAAAATCTGTTTTCGTGTCTGCTCTATTGCAACAACAGATGGCTCTCTTAAAACTATTCCCTTACCTTTGACATACACCAAAACTGTTGCTGTTCCCAAATCGATTCCTATATCTGTTCCAAACGCCATATTGAGACCTATCCTTTCCTCTCTTTATTTTTGTTATATTACCTTAACAATATTTTAATTTTTAATTTAGATATTTTCAATCAATTTTATTAACAAATTTAAAAATCAAAAAAAAGGGACCTTCTCAGAATTTTGCCAAAGAAGGTCCCTTTTTATTTTACTTCCCTTGCTTAAAGTACTGAATAGCTCTTTGTAGCTGTTTATCTACGTATTTTGACTTCAAAAACTCTGTAAACTTCTCATTTAGTTTCTTTTGAGTTGTTATGTCAAGCACTCCATCTGGTGAAAGTTTGTTATCCTTTTGGAACTTCTTAAGTGCATTTACCATGGCATCGTCCATTTTTCCAGTCCAGCTACTTAAATACCCTAAATAATAAAGTCTTTGCTGAGCAGCAAGTACCTCTAAATCCATATCACCTTTTTTGTATTTCTTAGTTGCAGTTAAAGTCAAAATCTTATCAGGTCCAAACTGGGAAAGTGAATCATCCTGCACCTCAATATCTGGTATAACACCTTTGCCGTCTACATAGTAGCCAGATGGTGATTTATATTTAGCAACTGTAACCTTTGCCATATACCCTTTTTTAGTGTCCGTCTCAGGAAGGTAAATCAGAGTTTGGACAGTCCCTTTGCCGTATGTCTTTGTACCAATAACAACTCCAACCTTCCTGTCTTTAATAGCCTGGGCAAATATCTCAGATGCAGATGCACTTGATTCATTTGTCAAAACAGCAAGTTTGTATTTTGGATTTTTATTCTTTGACTTATACTCATCCTTGAATGTGTTGTACTCAATTGTCACAATTGGTCCTTCTGGTACAAAGAACTCACAAATCTTTACAACCTCATCTAAAAGCCCACCCGGGTTGTTTCGTATGTCAAATATGATATTCTTGATACCCTTTTTGTCAAACTCATCAAGAGCTTTCTTGACTTCATTTGATGCACCTTGCGTAAATTGGGTTAATTTAATATAACCAATATTATTTTCTAACACTTTGTACTCAACAACAGGAATCTTAATTTTTCTCCTTACAATAGAAAATCTATAAGTTTTACCATCTCGCAATATGTCTATCACAACAGTTGTTCCCTCTTGGCCGCGAATGAGCTTTACAGCATCATCTGTTGTCTTGCCAACAAGAGATTTCCCATCTGCCGCAATGATTTTGTCCCCAACCTTCAATCCTGCCTCTTTTGCTGGTGTTCCATCAAACACTCCGGTTATTACAATATAATCATCCTGCTTTTCTATCTGAACACCTATTCCAGAGAACTCGCCATTTACGCTCTCTGTAAAGTCCTTTACTTGTTGGGGTTTCATGTATTCTGAGTACTTGTCAAGGCTTTTGAAAAGCCCTGCAAACATCATGTCAATTAAATCGTCATAGCTGTACTTTCCAATATGATAAACCTTGGCAACTTGCAATACCTTTTTGATATAATCCATTTGTTGATCTGTGGGATAGTCATTTGAGATTATAAAAAACTGAGAATATACAGGAACTGCAATAAATAAAGACAATGCAATTACAATTGCAACAATTTTGAGAAAAAGTTTCTTATTTTTGCTCATTTTACACCTTTACCTCCATTAATATATTGTTTTTAATTTTCGTATCTTCTTTTAATCAGTGTGAAAAATACTCATGTTAAGATACTGCTGCGGAAGGTCATTTCTAAGATAGTTTATAAGGTTAAAGATAATATTAGCAGCAGTGCCTTTTGTAAGTTTTTCCTGTGGCATGAACATGTTCTCTTCAGTGCCTATCATAATCCTTGTGTCCTTTAAAACCTGAGCAGCATCTTTTGCCCATGTAGGAATACTGCTATCGTCTAAATAGTCTGTTTGAGTTATAGGCTGTGTTATCTTTTTGTCAAAACCAAGCGCCTTTGAAATCACCAAAGCTGCCTCAGCTCTTGTTATATAGTCTTCGGGCTTAAAATAATCAGAAGACTTTCCTCTCATAAGTCCTGCTTTTGTGATGGCATATATATACCCATAATACTTGTGATTTAGTGGAACATCCTTGTAAATTGACTTTTTCTGAACTGTTCGTGGGTTGTAATAGTTACTATAAATGTTCAGCGTGTCAAGCAAAAGTTTTGCAAACTGAGCTCTTGTGATATACTCTGTGGGAACAAAATCATCTTTGTTGTCAAAACCATTGAAGGCAAAACATGTATTTACCGCCTCTTCATACTCATACCCCTTTACCTTTGGCAGGCTTGGAATAACGGCCATCTTGATGATAGGTGACTTTTCAATGTTCTTTTGAATCTTACCCTTGTTTCTCTTTGTCAAGACCTCACTGTTTTTGGTAAATGTAGGCATGTCATAGGTTATGTCAAGGTTACCCTCTACTTTAGATTTTAGAACATATGTACCGGTGATACTCGATGGTGTATCGTTCTTTTTAAATTCTAACAGCGTTTTTTGAACAAGTGCAATGTTAAGATTTACAACGCCAAACCATGAAGGTGTCTCAATAGTCTGTTTTATTTTTTGAAACTCACCACTCCCCCAGTACCCATCATATCCATAGTTTTCACCTTCAATCGAAATCTTCAAACCTCCATCATATGTCTTGATAAGATTCCACTCACCTTGATAGAAGTTCACAGCAGGATTTGTATCCACTGCTGTTGATTTTGAAAATGAATAGTTTTGAAGGTTATAAACAGCTCCACCAACTGTCAGTGTCTCTTTGTAGCCACTCAACGTATACTCCTTTGTTATACTACCATTTGGAAGTTTTGTCAAGCTCCCTTTGAGGCTGACTGTCCTCTTTACTGTAATCTTGCCTGTTGAGTCTTTTAGATCATACGTGTAAGAAAGTGTTTCAGTGTTTCCAGCAGTTCTAATTTTTGCATCAAGTGTCCCAGAAAGCAGAACAGGCTGTCCTGTCACAAAAGTGTATTCGTAATAATCTATCTTGGTCTTTTTCGGGTCAGATTCCTTGTAGGAAGATATCCCACCTTCATAACCCAAATATCCTTCTTCAGAAAATGCTATGTTAATAGAAAAAAGAAAAATAGCTACAATGACAACTAATAAAGAAAGAGACCTTCTTTTCAAAAGTTATGCCCCCTTTTAAACCAGCTTAAGAAAATATTATTCTTAGTAATTTATTATCACCACAGCAGGATTTATGGTATTTTTAGAAAGGTCCCAGCTACTTTGTGGCACAAGCAAAATTACCTCGTCGCCATACTGCGGAAGCTGCTGTGTAATATCCCCTGAGCTGTTTAGTAAAACTGCATTTGTTGTATCTAATATAAGATTTGTGTTTATCTTGTTCCAGGTTTTTGTAACCATATCATGGTACTGTGGATTTAAAACTTGTCCATTTTTACCCATTGTTCCTACAACTATATACCCACCAAAATTTGCATCCACAATGGACATCGCATATTTTCCATCATGGACAATATATACACTTTTGTTTATAAGCCCTAAAATATCCTTTGGATTATTTACGCCATACACATCACAATATGTTGTTTGGGTATCGTATGAAAGCACAAGCGGGGTTGAAACAAATTGCCAACCGTTTTGTTTGTCAAGGTATACAAAGTTTTTAAGCTTAATATATTCAAGCTCGCCAATTTCTGAAACTTCGCCTCTTACTATAATAGGTTTTGAGACTGCTTCTTTGTATTTTGCAACAACAAGGTTTTTCCCATCAGATACAGCTATAATCTCATCTCCAACTTTTGGAGCTGTGTTTGAAAGAAGCCCATTTGCAACAACGTATGAGTTTTGGTTGAAGTTTAATTGCTCACCAGATAGCGTAATGGTACCTGACTTAACATTTGTCACTTCACCTTGCAGTTGAGAAAACCACCCTTTTGAAAGAGCAAAGACAGTAGCTACAGTCTCTTGCGAAAACCTATCTTTTGTAATTACCACAACAGAAAAGTTTTGCAAAACAGGTATGCTCTCTTGTTTTTTACCATCTACAATAAACAGCGCATCAGTTGGTATTTTGAATGTCTTGTAGTCATACAACCTCTCGAAGTTGTTATTTCGCAAAATTGAAACATCTGATAAATACAAAGTGTCGTCAATTATAGAGGCTTTTGCAAGATATATGTTCTTTACATAATCATTTGTAGATATCTCTATCTTTTTTATATTTGCTGAAGCTCCAAAAAACGACCCTGTAACTTTTACATACTGACCTTGAGCCAAATCCTTAAGACTTCCTTTTGAGTTACTTTTTACAACCTCAACATCACTACTCAGTTCATAAGGTCCATATACTTTGCCATTAATATTAAGATATATCTTTTCAGGTATTTTTGTAATTGGATTTCTCTGGATATCTTCAATTTTAGCAATCTTTGGCTGAAGATTTGAGCTTGCAGTAATACTTCTCACAAAATCACCGTTAAAATAAAGACATACTATATCGCCCTTCGAAAGATTATCAGGTGAAGTGGTTTTACCATCTTTTATAACCTTTAGTCCCATTTTTTTAGAAAACCTGTAGCTTTTTCTGACCCCGTCCTGATTGTAAATTTCAATATAACTTAAGTTTGTATCAATCTCATAAAGGATACCATTGATTATATCCTCAGCTCTCTCCTCATAGGTTGTGCTGATATACTGAGCAAACCCGCCATACTCTCCAACTAAAACCTTCAGTCCTTGATAAAAATCATTTTTTGTAAGTCCTCTTGTAAAATCTCCTTTGTCAATATAAGCTGTATCTGGGGATAGCAAAAATGACATTAGCTTCCCGTTTGAGTTAATAACAATTCTGTCATTTGAAATCTGAGAAATAACACCTTCCACCCTGCTGATGTCTTGGTCCTGATAGGATAAAATCGTGATGCTGTCTGCTTTGTTCTTTTTTGCATCTACTGTGACAATATTCCCAACTGACAACTCTGAAAGATTCACAGCTTTTGAAGCTCTTGTATCGTAAATTGTGGGTTTTGGACTTACTAAAAGGTTATAGGTCTTGCCATCTGGAAGTTTTATTTGAATTGTATTCTTTTTTATATCAATCTTTGTAATTACACCCTTCAATGTAACTGTACCTGCTTTGGATAAAACCTCACCCAATACAACCTGATTTTTGTTATTTACATAAAGGTCAATATAGTCCCCTTGTTGCAACAAAGAAGACAAAACTGCCCCAGAGTCTGTTAGAACAACAAAATCTTGTTTTCCTGGAATTGTAGTTATGTCTATATCATTTCCATTGTCGTCTTCAAAGTTGTACACAGTCTTATCAGAATATCTTTGAATATTTTTTAACTCAGCAGGCACTTCTTTAAGATTGTTCGCCTTTACAATATAATCTTTAAGACTATACAAAATGAAGCTTAGCTCTTCATATGTTATGTAATCATCAGGATGAAGATAACCATCAGTCCTTCCAATTAAGCTTCCGTTTTTAAGAAGAGTATTTATTGAAGATAAGAACTTACTATCAATCTTATCATAGTCAGGGTAGCTCTTGGCTAAGTTTTCATAACTTTGTGGTATTTTAAATGTTAAAACAACCCAACGTGCGACCTCCTGACGTGTTGCAGGTGCTGACCTTACAAAGATTAGGTCATCATATGAATATGGTCTTCCTTCATAGACAGCTTTTGAAACAATCTCATTGTTCTTTTTGATAAGATCATTTGTCATCTTTTCATGCCCTTTTTGACTTGGCTGTACCTGTGACATTGCATCCTGATATTCTTTTTTGGAAATTACTTTCAGGTCATATGCAAGTTGTATATATCCTAAATAAAGGTAATTATATGGCGTTACAAGTTTTGTGCCAGATGCTCTTTTTGATTCTAACTTTTCTGCTCTCAAGAAGGCATCTTGCTGTTTTCCTGCACTGTTTAGAATTATTGAAAGCGCTTCTTCTTTTGTAAGTATATCAGATGGTTTTATATTTGTCTTGTTTGTTGAATTTAAAAATCCCAACGCTGTTAAAAACAAAAGTCCCCTTTTTGATACCGGATTTTGAGGAAGCTGTAGCATCTTGGTATTTTTAATCATCTTGGAATAATCGGCAGTGGTTGTGTATTCAATAGCCTGTTGAGCCCATGCAGGTGTAAAAAAGCTTAAGGCAAACGCCAAAATTATTAACAAAGATAAAAACGAATTCTTCCTTGTCAATTTGTCCACCTTCTTATTTTAATTATGTCAAAAAAGCTTGAAAAAAACTCTATAAAATATTATCGACCTTCTTTAACTTCTGTTCAAGCTCTGCTTTTAGCTGTTCAAGGTACAAAACCAAAGCCTCTGCATCATCAATCCTGTTGATTTTCTCTCTAATTTTAGTTGCATTTTCTATCCCTTTTACGAAAAAACTGAGATGCTTTCTTGCCTCAAGCACTGCTATCTTTTCACCTTTTTCAAGACAAAGAGTCTTGAAAAATTCAATAGCAACCTGGATTTTTTCATAAGGCAAGACTTTTGTCTCAACATGTCCTTTTTCAAACCCTTCTTTTATCTGAAGAAACACCCAAGGGTTTCCAAGCGCAGCTCTTCCTATCATAATTGCATCTGCGCCTGTTACTTCATATACCTTTTTTGCTGACTCAAAATCAACTATATCACCGTTTGCAATAACTGGAATAGACACCTTTTCTTTCACCTTTTCTATTATCTGCCAGTCAGCTTTCCCTGAATACATTTGTGTGCGTGTTCTGCCATGTACTGTTATAAAACTTGCACCGCTTTCTTGCATAATATAAGCAAATTCTGGTGCATTTATATTCTCCTCATCAAACCCTTTTCGTATCTTGACGGACACAGGTTTTCTGCTCACCTTGGCAACAGCTTCAACTATCTTTGATGCCAAAGAAGGATTTTTCATTAGCGCACTTCCTTCACCGCTTTTCACAACCTTTGGAACAGGGCAGCCCATGTTTATGTCAATAAAATCGTACTCAAATTCATCCTGAATAATTTTGACCGCCTCAGCCATTACATCTGGCTCACTTCCAAATATCTGAACACCTTTTATCTTTTCATCTTCTGAAAATGAAATCAGATCTTTTGTCTTTTTGTTTCCCATTGTGATTGCTTTTGCGCTTACCATCTCAGTTACAGTCGCATCTGCACCAAATCTGCTGCAAAGGCTTCTGAATGTCTTATCAGTAAACCCTGCCATTGGTGCTAAGAAGAGTTTTCTTGTGATATTTAGCATTCTGGCTTATTGCTCCTTTCAAAAAGGCTTTTCAATACAATCTCCCTCTCCTCACTCAAAAGAGCGTACTCTTTAAACGTTCTCATGAAAAAGTACATTTTCCTTATCTCATCAGCGCAAAAAATTACCTCACCTGTTGAAATTATTTGCACTTTAAAAACTGTAAGAAGCTCTTTTGAGGTCAATCAAATCAACATCTCTGTTTAATATATTTGTGACCTAATTTCCCTTTACTTTAAATCTTATCACATTTTTTTTAACATTCAAAATTACAAATCTTTGAAAATTCCCATCTTAAAACATCTTACCTATCATAACAAGCAGCAGCATATGGACAGGGTAAAACCAGTAGAAAAAGTATTTGTTTAGCTTTAGTTCAAATTCAACTGGTAGCATTCTAATTAGTAAAATCAGGACCACAGATATTATCGAATAAAACTGGACAGACCAGCCAATAAGGTGTACTTCAAACCATGTAAGGATACAAAATCCTATCAGTTGCAAAAGTGGCATGTCAAAGAATAAGTAAAAAATTAAAACTGACAAAACACCATATATTCCATAGTCCATAGGAACCAAGTATGAGATTGCAAGTGGTATTACCACAAGAAAATACCATCTCTTTTGAATAAAAAATAAAGCTACAGCTGCAAAGAAGAATGTAGCAATCACATTTAGCTCGTATGGGTCTTCTGTCATAAGACTAAACGGAATCTGTGAGACCAGCGCAAATATGAAAAGCCTTTTTAAATACCTCTTAGGATTTGATGTAAACTTAAAGCCAACTGATATTTGATAGGCAAAGATAGGAAATGCAATTCGACCGATTATTCTAAAAAGTACACTATTGGGAAAATACAAATAACCTATGTGGTCGATTAGCATGGTAGCAGCAGCAATGAGTTTTAAGAGATTTGATTTAGACTTGGTAAGTTGTTTTGACAGCAATGCAAACAAAGGCATGGTATTTAAATTTGTTGATATCTTTTCCATAAACAATTCTCCTTTCAATAAAAAAAGTGGTGATTGATTTATATATTTCTATTTTGCAGGACTAAAATCCTTTTTACATATCTTTATTGCTATAAAAAAATAAGGCTGCCACACTCCCTTTAATTCGGAAAAGTGCAGCAACCTCGTTTTTTTGAACTTTAAATATTATTCGCACCAAACCTTGCTAAAGTAGTGCTTGAGCTGCTTTGTTTCCTTCTTGTCCCCTACAATTTCAAAAGTTCCTGTAAACTTAATGTCCTCTGATGATGCACCTATCATAACCTCAACAACTCCAGGTGTTACTACTCTCTTCATATCATAGTCATAGAAAGCAAACAAATCTGGATAGAGTTCAAACACTACTTTCTTCTTCTCGCCAGGCTTAAGATGAACTCTCTTATAGCCTTTGAGCTCTTTAACAGGACGAGTTACTAAATACTCTTCCTTCCTTGTGTAAAGCTGGACAATCTCATCTCCTTCATATGTCCCTGTGTTCTCAACTTCAACAGATATTTTTATGCTCTCGTCCATACCAATCTTTTCTTTTTCAATCTCGAAGTTTTTGTACTCAAACGTTGTGTATGAAAGCCCATAGCCAAACGGCAAAAGTGGTTTTGTGGACATTTCAACATAATCCCCATGCCAGCAAGACTTTCCGCCAGATGGTTTGTGTCCATAGTAAACAGGGATCTGACCAACATCGCGTGGGAATGAAATTGCAAGCTTTCCCCCCGGGTTGTAATCTCCAAATAGTACATCTGCAACAGCATTTGCACCTTCCTCACCAGGGAACCATGCCTCAAGCACAGTCTTGACATTTTCCATAATCCAGTCAAGCGCAATTGGTCGACCATTTACTAAAACTACAATTGTATTCGGATTGACTTTTACAATCTCTTTTACCAAATCTTCTTGGACACCAGGAAGTCTCAAAGATGCTCTGTCCCTTGACTCGCCAGACGTGCAGTCAAGTCTTAAACCTGCCTTGTCGCCAACGACAACAATCACCGCATCTGCGCCCTCTGCTGCTTTCTTTGCTTCCTCAAAGCCTGACCTGTCCTGTGAATTTACATCACAACCTCTTGCAAAGACAACTTCAGTATTGCCTGAAACCTTGTCCTTTATAGCTTCAAAAATAGACTTCATGTTGATTACGTTTTTAACAAACTCTTCTTCGTTGCCAACTCCTTTGTCCTCTTTTATAAAGAACATCTCAAGTGTTGCTATATGAGCAGGGTATGAATAGTCACCCAAAAGATTTCTCACAGAATTTGCATTTGGACCTATCACAGCAATCTTTTTGAGATTCTTAGAAAGCGGCAGTAATTTATCGTTTTTCAAAAGCACAATTGACTCTTGTGCTACCTTTCTTGAAAGTTTCCTTTGCTCTTCATTGTCAAAAAGCTCTACAATTCCATCTGTCTTTACATATGGATTGTCAAAAAGTCCAAGCCTGAATTTCATTTCTAAAACTCTTTTTACTGCTGCATCAACAAGTGCTATGTCAAATTTGCCTTCTTTCAGAGCCCTTATAAACTCTTCTGTGAAACACTCAATCTTTGGAAGTTCTATGTCAAGCCCTGCCCAAAGTGAAAGTGCTGCTGCCTCTTCATATGTCTTTACTGACTTGTGGTAATCTAAGAGGTTCTTCACACCACTGTAGTCTGAAACATAGATTCCGTCAAATCCCCATTCATTCCTTGCTATATCGGTAAGTAATTTTTTGTTAGCATGGCATGGAATTCCGTCAATCTCGTGATATGCAGGCATGATGGACTTCAAGCCCGCAACCTTCACAGCAACCTCAAATGGATAAAGATATACCTCTCTCAGCTCCCTTTCTGGAATGTGGACAGGTGCCCAGTTCATTCCACCTTCTGACATTGCATACCCAACAAAGTGCTTCCCCGTTGCAACAATTCCTTCTTTAATATCATCACCTTGCAGCCCTTTTACATAGCTTACTGCCATATTTGCAACAAGGTATGGATCCTCTCCAAATGTCTCCTCAACCCTTCCCCAGCGTGCATCTCTTGCTACATCAATCAGCGGTGCTAAAGCTTGATGTGCACCTACTGCCTTCATCTGAATTCTTATCACTTTTGCAAGCTCTTCAACAATTTCATTGTCAAATGTGCAGGCAACACCTATGCTCTGTGGAAATACTGTTGCACCTTTTGACATAAAGCCTGAACATGACTCTTCATGTATCATCGCAGGAATCCCAAGTCGTGTGTTTTCAATCAAGAACTTTTGAATCTCATTTGCAGTCTTTGCTGCCTCTTGTGGTGACAGATTGCTCGCACCTGCCAGCCTTGTAATCTGCCCAATTCCGTGTGGTATCTTCTCTTTTGCTTTTTGCGGTGAGAACCTGTCATTCTCCAAAATATCTTGTATAAGAATGCTTGTGAGTTGATACACCTTCTCCTCAATTGTCATCTTCTGCAAAAGATCATTTACTCTTTTTTCAATAGACACTTTTAAAAACACCTCCGAATTTTTTGGATTTTAAAAGATTTAAAATGTGCTGGGGGATAGACACGAAAATAAAATCAAATGAAATTAAACTTAGAAAGCGGTTTCAAAAATGTTATCAAGGCAAGGGCAACTTACAAAGCTGCCCTTTTAAATAACTGTTGTTATAATTATATCAAATGTAGAACATATTATTCAAGCTAAATTTTTGATAGTCCCTCGAATAGGTGTAAAGACATTTACCACAGCGAAAAAATACGCGAAAATACTTGGGAGAAGGTTATAAAAAGAATTGAGGTTGCCTCCCTTCTGTTTGATATAATTAAAAAATGTAATCTACCATTCAAGAGAAAAATCAAAAAACTACCAGGATGGGAGGACAGCGCAAATAACAAAAATGTCTTACACGGAAAGACACTATTTGAAAAGTTCTGAAATTTTGGTCTCATTCTACATCTTTCAGTTTTTACATTCCTACTTGAGGATATTTTCAAGAAAGTAAAGATTTCCAAGTCTCTTTTTTGTAATAAATTAAGTGGCAAATATGTTTTCAACAATTATCTCCCAATTTCAGGTTGGTTAAAAAATATTTGATCGTCTTCGAACACTGGAATCCTTTGTATTTGAGGATCTGTCAATATATCAGTTTCGTCAGTACTTTTAGTGGAAAATTCAGAAATAACTGCTCTTTCCTCTCCAGCCTGGAACCAATGCAATGTATTGGGCATCATTGTATATTGGTCCCCTGGGTTCAATTCTATTTTATGAAATATTGTATAATATTCTTCGTCTCCTTCCGGACGGTTATATCTTCTATTTGGAGTTGGCTCTCCCTCAACATATAAATAAACCTTCCCCCATCGGCATCTAAATGTTTCTTCTTTTTCAGGATGTTTATGTTCAGGACATGTTTGAAAAGGAAATAATACTAATTCTTTAGCACAAACTTTTTCTGTATTCACATATACCACTATTTGCAATCCAACTTTCTCTATTCTATTTAACCCAAAATCAGCTGCCTCTATGCCTTCTTTTTGTGTTAGAACTATGTGTGCTTTCTCAAAAATTTATAAGTTTTTTCTTGCTATTTTTAATACTCACTTCTTTTTTGCTAAAATTTCCTTCTTTAAATTTCTTTTTTATAGTCTTACTTTTCATCCAGAAGAAGGAGTGCTTTTGCCATCTAAGGTTTTTTGAGATTTATACCCCGAAATACTCCTTTATTTCCTGGTTAAATGGGAGATTAAGAAGTTCATTCAAAACATCTTTAACTTGCTGGTAAGAACGAGTTCTCGGATCTCTGATTAAAAATTCCTCAAGCACTTTTATATCTCTTGTTCTAAAAGCTTCAATAGCCATTTCCATTCTCATTATTCTTGGAATTAAATAAAATTTCTTTATTCTATCTGTCAAATCTGGCTCTACTTTTTCAGGATGAATTCCTTGGCTATCTACTTGGCATGTCACTTCAACTACAACGTCGTCCGGAATTCCAGCAATCACACCTCTGTTAGGTATATTTAATACAAGTCTTGTTTTTTTATTATTTATCAACGCATTAATAAAGAGAATTTGTTGCTCACCGCTCATTCTATCTGTCGTAAATAAATCCGGAAGTTCAGTTGTCAAAGAACAATTAGTAGGATCATTTTCTACTTTTTTTGCAAGTTCTATTAGCCTCTGTTTGCTTGCTCTGAGCTGTCTGTGGAACTTTGGTCTTTCTACTTCATTATCAATTCCGCCAAATTTACCATACCATTTCTTTTTTGTTTCTAAATTATAATGATACTTCCACGAACCATTGCGGACAGTATCACCTATTGGGAGCATACCGTAGAATCTGTACATATCAATGGCTGCCGGACTTAGCTGCAAATCCCATGGATTTTTGGATTCCCAATTTGGAAGTCCTTCTTTAATCCATTTGTCTAAAAATTTGTATCCATCCTCACCTTTGTATTTGAACCTATTTAGCCAGATTCCATGATTTACGCCAGAAACTTGCCAATCTACCTCGTCTTTGGCCATGCCAAGTGCTTCAAATACTTCATATATTCCACCATATCCATGACAAAATCCTACTATTTTCGTATCAGTATACCGTGTTAGATACTGAGTTATTTCAAATATTGGATTTGCAGTTTGCAAAAGCCAGGCATCTGGTGAATATTTTTTCATTAGCTCTGAAATTTGGAGGGCGAGTTTCAAATCAAAATAACTGCAAATTAAATAAGAATAAGTTGACACCATATTAAATTCTTGGCTATCAATACCTCTATAATATCCATATTTTTCTGCAACTTGTGTTATAATCTCATATTTTTCAAATCCATCTTCATGTTCTGGTGGATAAGGTAAAGCTGTGTTTATTATAAAGTCTGCACCTTTAACTGCTTCTTCTAAGGATGTCGTTTTTTCTACTGAAATATTTGCACCAAGTTCTTGAATATATTTTTTAGCTAAGATGTAAATAGCATCTAACCGTAGATTATTAATATCCATTAATGTAACATGTACTCCTGAAAGTTCCGGAATCTTTGCAACATCTCCAATTAGCTGCAAAGAATATCTTACACTACCTGCACCTATTATTGATATTTTCATCTTCCTCTCCCCTTTTCAAACTTTTTAAAAAAATTTGAACATAGCTTTACTCTAAAGATTTGACTAAATTTTTTGTTTATCCATCACATTCTTTCACCCCCTATTTTGCCGGATCTAATAGTTTTTACTCTTTGATAGCTCCAATCATAACACCTTTGACAAAATATTTTTGGAGAAAAGGGTAAATGCAAAGTATTGGAACTGTTGAAACAACAATAGCTGCATATTTAATTAGCTCAGTTACTGCAAACCTATCAGATGCATCTGAGATACCTGTTGTCATATTCTCTGTGCTATTCATAATAAGGATTTCTCTTAATACAAGCTGAAGTGGGTACAAATCTCTTGAGCGAAGATATATGATTGCATTAAAAAACGCATTCCAGTGTCCAACTGCATAAAACAGGATCATTACCGCTATCATCGGCATTGCAAGCGGTATCATAATTCTAAAAAGTATTGTCCACTCCCCAGCCCCATCTATCCTTGCAGACTCTTCCAAGCTGTCTGGTACAGAATGAAATCCTGTTCTCATAATAATTAGGTTTGTGGTTGATATTGCCCCTGGAATTATCATTGCCCAGATTGTATCTATCATACCAAGGGATTGAACAAGTAGGTAAGTTGGGATCATTCCTCCACTAAAATACATAGTGAACGCTATTAAAAACATTATAGGATTTTTGAGCTTAAGATTTTTTCTTGACAGAACATAACCGCCCATTGTGGTGAGTAAAATATTTATAGTTGTTCCTAATACAACATAGATGATTGTATTTCTATAACCAATCCAAATCATGGGATAGCTAAGAAGAAGCTTGTAAGCTTCAATCGAAAAGTCAAGAGGTCTTAAAAGTGGCCCTCTGTATGCCATGAGCTTAATTGGGTTACTGAATGATGCAAATATAACATACAGTATTGGATATAACATTGTAAAGCACAAAAGCCCCAAAAATACATAGTTAAAAGAATCAAATACTATTTCGCCAATACTTTTTCTTATTTTCATATTGCATTTCACTCCTTTTTTACCACAAAGAAGTTTCTGTGAATTTTTTACTAAGTTGATTTGTCAAAACCACAAGTGCAAAATTAATTAGTGAGTTGAAAAGCCCAACTGCTGCACCGTAACTATAATCCATCTCTAAAAGACCTTTTCTGTATACATATGTTGAAATAACATCTGCTGTTTCATATGTTAAAGGATTGTACATCAAAAATACCTTTTCAAATCCGACATTCATAATACTTCCAACTCTTAAAATAAACATTATAATAATAGTTGGCAAAATTCCAGGAAGAGTAACATATAAGGCCTGTCTGAATCTGCCTGCTCCATCAATTAAAGCTGCTTCATATAGCTGAGGATCTATGTTAGATATCGCTGCAAGGTATATAATAGAATTCCAGCCAAGCTGTTGCCAAATTCCAGAACCAACATATATTGGTCTGAACCAGCCTGGCTCTGTCATGAATGAAATTGGTTCTGAGAGCAAACCTAATGATTTTAATATTTGATTTATAAGACCATCTCTTGAAAAGAAGTCTAATATTATACCAACCAGCACAACAGTTGATATAAAGTGTGGCATATAGCTTATTGTCTGAAGTGTTCTTTTATATATGCTATTCTTCACCTCGTTTAAAAGAAGTGCAAATATTATTGGAGCCGGAAAACCAAATATAATGTCGTAAACGTTTATAAGTATTGTATTTCGAATGATTCTCCACACATAAAAACTATCATAAACAAAAAATTCTCTAAACTTCTCAAGTCCAACCCATGGACTTCCCCAAATTCCTTTTGCAGGGTTGAAATCTTTAAAAGCTATTTGAAGACCATATATTGGTATGTAGTGGAATATAAGGTAATAAGCAACAATTGGTAATAACATCAAATAAAGATTTCTATTTCGAATCAAATCTTTTTTAAGCTCCTGCCATTTATTCATCTTGCCTGCCCTCCTTTGATTTTGTTAATACTACTTTATCTCTATTTGGCCAAATATTCAATTACACTTTGTTAATATTTTATGTTTAATCATCAACAATCTTAAAAAATGCAAATCTGATTAAAAAAGTCCAAAAATTTTTTTGTGTAAAAGTGAAATATGGCCAATATTGATGAAGCAATTCTTATTGCATGCATATATTGCACTATTTAAAATGAGAGGTGTAGAAAATAATTTTAAAATGAAGGAGGTTGTTTAGTAAATGAAGAGTGTTAAATCAAAAAAATTTAAAGTTATGCTGTCCTTTATTCTTTTGATAGCATTCTTTACATTCACACTATTATCTGTTTCATCAGTATCTACGAGCCTTGCAGCAAGTAGCAAAAGTAGCAAGCCTGTAATAACATGGTGGACTACATTGGACGCAAAAGTTGCTGTAAGTTATAATAACCTTGCCCAGGTTGCTTGTTACCAATATTTAATGAAAAAATTCAATGTAAAGATTGAGTTTATTCACCCACCAAGCGGAAGTGAAAGAGAGCAATTCAATCTAATGTTAGCGTCAAAAAAACTTCCGGATATCATAGAATACAACTGGCTAAGTGACTATCCAGGCGGACCGTCTAAAGCTATTCTTGATAAAGTAATAATACCATTAAACAACTATCTTCCAAAGTATGGTCAAAATCTTAAGAAATATTTAGATAGTCATCCAGATATAAAGAAAATGGTCATAACAGATGATGGTACTGTATATTGTTTCCCATTTATCAGAGAAGCTGATGTAAACAGAGTTGGAACAGGTCCTTACATTAGAAAAGATTGGCTTGATAAATTACATTTACAGGTTCCTGAAACAGTAAATGAGTGGACAGATATGCTAAGAAAATTTAGGGATAATGCTACACTTTTAAATGGTGGTAAAAATCCTCTCTATCCATTTAGTATAGCATTTAAATTTGGAACAGGATTAAGAACAAGCTGGTATGGTCATTTCCTTGCTGGTGCATGGGGAATAACATTAGGAATGTATGTTGAAAATGGAAAAGTAAAATATGGACCTTTAACCTCACAGTTTAAAGAGTTTATAAAAGTAGTTCAAACATGGTGGAAAGAAAATTTAATTGATCCAGATATCCTAAATATGAACCAACAAGCTATCCAAGCAAAAATTTTAAACGACCAAATTGGAGCATACCTTGGAAGAGTTTCAGGCGATACAGGAAGATTTTTGCAAGCTAAAAAAGGAACAGAATTTGATATCGTAGCAGCACCATGGCCAGTGCTTAAAAAGGGTCAAAAGCCAGAAATTGGTGCAAAAGAATTTGCATACCCAGGATATGGTTCTGCTGCTATAACAACACAATGCAAAAACATACCGTTGGCTATGAAGATACTTGATTGGGGATACAGTAAAGAAGGTTATATGGTATACAACTTCGGTATTGAAGGAAAATCATATGTTATGAAAAATGGCAAACCCACTTATACTGACGAAATTTTGAACAACCCAAAACTTTCTATCCTAGAAGCATTATCTAAATATGCAAGATCAGGAACTTCTGGTCCATTTGTTCAATCAAAAGACTATGTTATCCAAATTCTTCCATTCCCACAACAACAAGATGCTTTGAAAAAGTTTAGTGTTCCATCAAATTCGAAACTACTGCCACCTGTAACACTCACTGTCGAAGAAAGTAAAAAAGTTGCTAATATCCTAAATGGTATAGAAACCTACTATGATGAAATGTTCGTTAGAATGATTACAGGAAAGTTTACTAATATTGATGCCTTCCAAAAGACACTCAAGAGAATGGGCATTGATGAAGTATTGAAAGTTTACCAAGACGCATACAACAGATATCTCAAGAGAAAGATATAAAATCTTGAGGCAAGGGATGGTCTTAAAAGAAGGCTATCCCTTGCTCCATCTTATTTGCTAACTTAATGATGATAAGGAAGACATTAAATTGAAAAGAAGTGAATATAGAAAGTGGCAGAAAAAAGCTTGTGAATATTTGAAAAAAGTTCATATAGTAATTGACCGAAAAAGAAAAAGAAAAAATCGAGGTTGCAAACTTTGGATTAGGAAAGATAGAAAAGGTTGGACCTTCAGCTGGTGGTACATGTTAATTGTTAATACTGAAAGAGTGTGCGCAAAAGGAATTGGTGTTATTCCCCATTTCATGAGATTGAGCTAAATCCGGGAGACTAGCATATAATAATGCGAAAATACATTACATTGGTTTCAAGCTGGAGAAAAGGGTACCATTGCTTCTGAATTTTCTACAAAGAATACCGACGAGACTGATATATTTACAGATCCACGAATATGAAGGATTCCAGTGATTGAAAACGATTAATATCACTTGCTCTAAATAAAATATAGAAAAGGGAAATGAAAGTAAAAAAGAGACTATAAATAATTTTGTGTAAAAGAATATAAACAAAAATATTCAAGAGGGAGGTTTTTTGTTATGGAAAATGTTTTAACAAAAGAGCAACTCTTAGAGTTTATAAGAAAAAACAATATTCAGAGTGTGAGTGATATTTACGAAAGCTTAAAAGACTTATTTAAGGATGTACTTCAAAGCTTTTTAGAAGCAGAGATTGAAGAAACTCTGGATTATGAAAAATATGATGTTAAAAACAAACAGACCACAAATTCTCGAAATGGATATACTCAAAAGTTTGAGAATTTTTGTCAAATAAAAGAGAAATGGGGGAAACAATATCCTTATGCATTTAGAAGCTGGGAAAGCAATTGGGATTTGTTAACTTCGTTTTTTAAGTTTCCCCCAGAAATAAGGAGAATAATCTACACAACAAATATTATAGAAGGTATTCATAGACAATTTAGGAAAGTTACAAAGTCAAAGTCAGTATTCCCAAACGATACAGCATTAGAGAAGATACTTTATCTTGCGACAAAAAATGTTGTAAGAAAGTGAACGCGAAGATACAAAAACTGGGATACAATATTGAATCAGCTTTTGTTAATGTATCCTGAGCGTTTGAAAGAATATATAAAGTAGAGATAGCAATCGTCAGTTCGTGTTTTTTAACTGCTTCTATAGAAGCAGTTAAAAAACAAAATAAAAAAAAGAATATTATAACCCAATATTAAATTTTCTCCATGAAGTTAAAAATTTATGCATAAAAAATATCAAAATGGTAATACTAAAAAATAGAAAGTTGGCAAATAAATTCTGAATGATTACTTACCAAGAAGGACGGTTTATCTTAAATAAATTATTTACACACCCGTAAAAAAGGTCATTAAATTCTGGGCAAGAAATGTAGTCAGAGGCTTTTTAGGGTCAATCTTAATTAATTGATCATTTTACACTAAGTCAACTATGCAAAAACAACATAGTAAAAAGAACCTTGCACTTTTTTGGTCCAGTCTTATTGGATTTTTTTGTATATACTCCTATACTTTGCAGGTGAAATCCCTTCATTCTTTTTGAAAGCCTTAATAAAACTGCTCACATGTGTGTAACCTATTTTTTGGCATATCTCATTTACTGACATGTTCGTATTAACAAGCAGCTCTTTTGCTTTTGAAAGTCTCAACTGAAAAATGTAATCACTCAAGTTTGTTCCAACCTTCTCTTTAAAAAGGGTAGACAAATATTGCGGCGTTATATTAAATTCCTCAGCTATCAATGTTAGAGAAAGATTTGGATCACAATATTTCTCCTCTATAAACTTAAGAATCTTTGAAACTAAACTTACATTAAATTTATTGTTTACTTCTTTTACATGTTTTGCAAGCAAAACAAACTGGTCTTTTACTTGTTCTAAAATCTCCTCATTTTTCTGAATCTCATCTGGCTCAAATTCATCTATATATTTGAATAATGAAGAAACATTCAAATTATTCTTTAGCCCTGTCATGTGCAATATCTTCAAGAAGATCATAAGCACTTGCATCAAAAATAGTTTCTGAATATGCCCTTGATAAGGTAAGCAAGATAAATATTCACTAAAAAGTTTCTTGATTACTTGTTTTGTACTTTCAACATCTCCTGCTGTAACACTATTTATGATAACGTTTTCAAATTCAATTGGCACATAAATACTTTTTTCTTCAGTTATATTTTTCCTAACTTCCTTGAAAGAATAAATCTTCCTTCCTCCAGAAATATATTTAAACTTTAATGCTTCTTTTGCTTCTTTATAACATTCTGGAAGAAGATCTATGTTTGTTTTAACATCACTTATGCCAGCTGTAAAGAAGACTAAAAAATTACTTTGAATAAAATTCTGCCCTCTTTCTAAAATACTTTTTATTCGCTCGCACTCCAAACCATCAGATTGCACGGTTGCTAGAATCAACCCAATCTCTTTCTTTGTAAAGACCACAGTATATGTTAACCAATGTTCATTTTCAAACAATTCACTCAAGATGTTAAACAATATAAGCTGGGTTAAATCCTCATCAGTTTTCTCTTCTCTATGTTTAAAATACTCTTCTATCTCTATCAAAACCAATGCATAATAGCTCTTGCTTCCAATCTTGTGGCTAAAATACTTTTTAAGTTCATCAGCATCGCTACCTTCTCCCTTTAAAAATTGAACAGCATAGATATTCTTGAGAATATCTTCAAATTTTAGAAGTTGTTTTTTCAAACTTGAGTCTTGTTTTATTAGTTTGCCAACAAGCTCTTTTAATAGACTATATTCATCAGTTACATTTTTCTCATCTTTCTCCGACGAATAAGATAAAAGCATATTTTTTATATCTTTAATAGGTTTATAGTTTTTCAAACTCAAAAGGTAGATAAAAACTCCTCCTAAAAAAATGGTAAAAAATATCATGAAGACAATCGAAACTCTTATTCTTCTCAGATTCAACAAAAAACTGTCTGAGGGTATATAATAGTAATAATGCCAATTATTAGATAAAGAAGTGGTAGTATAAAGTATATAATTTTTCTTATTTACATCTACATTAACAAATCCTACTTTGCAAATATTCTTTTGTGAAACCTCTACGAATTTCTTCTCTCTATTCTTGTCCTCACAGTACTGAAGAATTGGTCTCCCTCCAGGATCTGTAACAATTATACTTCCTTTTTGGTCTAAGAGAAGCTCTCTTAAAAATTCTCTGAGCTTTTCCTCATCAAGATATATAAAAAGATTCGCATTCTGGTTGCCAAGCTTCCAATTCTCAAGAGTGTGGACAAACAAAAGAGAATTTCTTTCTTTTTTATTTAGCTCTATCTTAAACGAAGGTATAAAAACATTGTTGTAAGTACCTTTCAAAAAACTTAACCACTTAGAATATGTAAAATTTGCTGGCTTATTAATGTACTCATAATACAACTTGGAAGATTCAAAAAAATTGGCGCTTACAATTTTGTCCACTGATGGAATATAAATGCACACTTCCAATATGAAAGGATTGCTATAGTATGTCATCAGTTCCCTTGAGAAAGCTTTATAATCTAAATAAATATCAGTTTTTGTAATGTTCTCTGAGGGGAAAATAAAATCGACGTAAAAAGGACTTGCATTGACCAGTTTTTTAATATTTTCTATTGTTCTTAAAATTTCTTCTTCAATTTTATTTTTTACCTGATTCAATACTGCTGAATTATATTTGTACAGGTAACCTTTAATTGTATAGTATGTTCTTGAATAAAAGAAAGTATTGCTCATTAGGGGTACTGTAAAAACTACAATATAGGACAGTAATAGCACAAGAAATACACTTTTTACATTTCTACTGTTTTTCATCTACTGTATTCCCCCACATTTTCACCAAAAACCTTTTTAATTAATTATATCATTTTAAATAATTTTTCGCATAAAAATCTTGAACTAAAATTCGTTATCCCTGCTAATCCGTTTTCAACGCTGTCACAATCCTATATCGTCACTTTTATTTTTTCGAAAGGAGGTTGCACTTTTTCCACCTGAAATCCCGCAAATCTTCTATCCTAAGTTGACAAATAAAAATAGGAATTGAAGTATTTTGTATGAGATGCTGTAATTTTTACATTATTGAGAATGTTTACAGTTTCTCTATATAAGGAGGATAGTAACCATGAGAAAGAAAACCGTCAGAAATTGCTCAAACTAATAAAGTAGCGTTTAATATTTCCTTGAAAGATGCGTTAGACAGCTTAAATAAAGCATCTAAAATTAGGTTCAAACAAACAACAGTGATAACTCCTCAAAGTTATGAGCTTAGGCTGTTGAGTTATCAGGAAGAACTGATTCTGGACAGGAAAAATAACCAATTTTATGTCATTTCTCAAACAGATGATACTATCTATTTTGTAAGTGATAAAAAAACTCTACATAAAAAGTCCAGCAGACTCTCTTATTTTCTGTGAAGTTCTAGAAAATAACCAGATGTATAAGTTATTTTTTGCTTCTTTGGGGCTGTCTGAAATAAATCCAGTTTCTGAAAAAAGAGAGAAAAAGATTTATGAGCTCGTTTTAAAAAACAAAAAACAGTAGTTAACGAGACTTATTTGAATATCAACAACACAAAAGTCCCTGTATACAAAGTCAAGGTCCAAGTACCTGCTAAATATCTTGAAGGTGTAATGAAAGAGTATCTAAAGTCGTATTCTCTTGAAAGGCTAAAGATTTTAAACCCTAAATACTCATCAAACAATGTGAAAACATGGGAAAAACAACTTGACATGTATTTAGCTCAGTTCAAATTCAGTGACCTTGTTAATGTTTATTTTATCGATAAAAAAGACAAAAGTATTCGTTTAATTGAGTATTTCTATACTATAAATGTAAACAACCAGCCATATCTTGTTAAGTCGTCATTAGAAGTTCTTGAAATTGGAGAAAAGGTAAAAATTGATCAAATTTTTACTATATATCCATCAGCACCATAAGAAATTGCACCTTTGATGAACTCATCATCTTTGAATGTTGTGAGAATTATCACCTTTATATCTGGAAACTTATCTTTTATATTCTTTGTGCCAGTGATACCATCTTCAATGGGCATTCTTATATCCATCAAAACAACATCAGGCTTTTGCAATCTGCATATCTCATACGCTTCTTTTGCATTTTTGGCAAGCCCAACCACCTCAAACCCCTCAAGCTCTAAGATAACTTTAGTCCATCTAAAATTAGACTATCATCGTCTACTATTAAAACCTTTGGCATTTATCTTCCTCACTCCTCAAAAATCCCTTTTAGCCCAAGTGGTACAAAAACTACTATCATAAATCCATCACTATTGTCAATATTAATTGTACCACCCATTTTAAGTGCTCTTGCTCTCATTGAAGAAAGCCCATACCTTCTTTTATATTTTCCTTTTTTGTCCCATTGTCTTTTACATATAGCCTTGCGTATTTTTCAGTCAAATCCAAGTTTATCTCAACAAGGGTTGCATCAGAGTGTCGACAGACATTTGTAAGTGCCTCTTTTATAATGGCAAGAAAGTTTTCTAAACAGTAGGAAGGAATGTTGGAATTTTTTCTATTCAGATTATAAACAACCTTACAAAATTCAAAAGAAGATACTGCTTTTGCTATCTCATCAAGCAGAATATCACTTTCAAGCTTTATCTCATACACGGTTTTTCGCACCATCTCAATTGCAGAGGATACTTGAGTTCGGAGTTTGTTTAACCTTTCTAAAACCTCATTTTTATTTAAGTTTGTATTGTCAGCCTTTTCCACTATTTTAAAAAGTGCGTTTAGCTGAATGTTCAAAGAAGACAAAGTATGCCCTAAACTGTCATGAAGTTCTCTTGCAATTCTCTCCCTTTCTTTGAGAAGAGACAGCTTTTCTATCTCTCTCTGGGAAGAAATAAGCCTTTGTTTTACCTCTTCTAACTGGTACCTAAGCCTTCTTTCATTGTCAAGCTGAGCATTTGCAATTTTACTCTTTTGGATATACAAATGCTCAAAATGCCATAAAATTCCATACAAAAGCGCAAATGAAAAAAGGTTTTGAAAAATATTTTCAGGGACAAAAGCCAAAGTCAAAAAGGCCAAGGCGGCTGCAATTGCCCTCTTTTGGCTACTTAAAAGGTCAAATATACAAATGAGCAAGATGGGGTAAAAAGCAACTGAAAACCTGTTTATAATCAAAATCAAAGCTGGAAACTGAACAAAGCATAAAGCTATTTTAAAATGGCTTTTCCTTACAAAAAGTTCTTTTAAAATCTCCAGTATCAAAAAAGTCAAAAGAAAAATGATATCTATTTTATTTTATACCTCTTTCAAAAAGCCCAAAAATAACCCAAATAAAAGCAGCTATCTTTGTCCACATACTCTTTTACCCTTGATTTAGACTATGTATTTTTTCCTTGAACAACATTTTTACCATATTTTTATACCCTTCCAAGAACATTCTTTGCAAATCCTTTTATGCTAAAAAGTATAAAAACTGCAGAAAACAGAGACATTATAAGAGCCTGAAAGGCTACTGTTATGACTATGCTCAAAAAATAACCTTTAAACATAATCTTTCGGTTTGCTACTACTTGTCATAATTCTTATAAGAGTATTCTCTTTTTTGTCTTTGAGAATTACAGACATTGAGTTTAGTGAAAGAGTCATAATAGATAGAATCAAAAATCCCAAAAGGAACTGAAGCTTTGTGCTATTTTGGTTGCCTTTAAAATTTTCAGTGCTGATCTTTATAGGTGCATTTGAAAACTCTGAAATTTTCCTTAAAAATTCATCTTCATTTCTTGAACTTTGCGCAAGTTTGGAATATATAAAAAGTGTAGTTTCAATTTGGTTTTTGATTTGGACATAGTAGCCTGTTTTTGAAAATGAATATATCTGAAGTATATCTGAAGCTGAGAATTTTCACCATTTAAAAGTTTGCTCGATAACTTGTTAGGAAATACAACAATGCAGTCAAGGCTGTTGAAGATTAGTTCATATTTAATTTTTCTTCTTTCAATTTTTACAATCTCTCAAAACGGCGAAAGTTTACTTTCAATTGATCAGTAAAGGTCAAAATAATTGTAAAAATTGACTGGTGTATAATGTTAAAAGGGCTGTGCATCCTAAAAGCAACAGCCCCTTTAAACTTATCTTTCACCTTTTCTAAACCACATAGCTTTTTAGCAAAAAGCTAATTATCCCTGCAATAAAAGCCATTATAAGCGAAATTACAAGTGTTGTTTTTAGCACCTTTGACTCCTCACCAATTGCATCAATCGCTGCAGCAGCATTCTGTAGTTTTGACGGTGAAATCCCTGAGGCAAGTCCACCACCAAAAGCAACAGCTGCTACCATCAAAAATGGTGAAAGCTCTAAAAGTTTTGATGTCTCAATTGTATACTTTCCAAACATGGCAACTGTTGAGGTTTCTGTTCCTGTTATAAATCCACCTAAAATCCCTAAGTATGGAGCTATGAATGCATATGCACCTTTAAACCCTTTTGAAGAATATTCTGCTAAGACATATACTATGTTGTGTGCCTTGTTTAAAAGCTCATAACCAGCTCCTGTCTTTTGATAGCCTGAGTACATCATAACATATGCCATTAGGAAAAACACTGTTGAGGACCAGAAAGGTTTTGGAATTCTCGATTTTGTCTTATCCCAAGCATTTTTGAGCGCGTTTTTGTCCATCTTGAATATGAATATGGAAATTATTGTCGAAATCAAAATCCATGTGTAAGATTGCCATAAAACTCTTGTAAAAATAGGCTTTACTTTTGGCCCCTTCATTACCTCAACTGGCATTGAAAGCTTGTCGTAAAGAAATTCTCTTATTGGTGCTATGAGATTTGTAATTAAAATAAATACAACCAGTAAAATCCAAGGTGATACTGCTTTTACAATACCCATTGTCTTTTCAATTTTTCTGTCTTCGTCTGTAAAATGACTTGAGTCGTAGACCTTTCTGCCCATAAGCTTTAAAATCAGCATCATCACAACCATTATCAAAATCCCTGCAAAAATACCGGTTATAACAGGTGCCTTTGCCAAGATTGCAAGCTGTGCAGCTGCATACGAAGTTAAGCCTACAATTATAGCAGGAAAAAATCCTCTTTTGACAAACTTACTGTCCCCTATAATGAAAAGCATGGCAAGCGAGATTATAAAAGAAATAACCCCAACAAACGGCAAGAAATACCTTGCTGCTGTTATCAAGTCAACATTGGCAATCTGAGAAAATATAACAAGCGGCGTGCCTAAAAGTGCATATGTACAAAGCGCATCAAACCCAACTGCAGACAAGGCAATCGCAGCAAATGTCGAATACCCCAGCCCAATCAAAATTGGTGGTAGAACTGTCACAGGTACCGCACCTGTTGCTGCCAAAAATGTTCCAAAACCAACGTTTAAAATAAGTGTCTGAAATACCTTGTCATCCTTAGATAGCCCTTTTATAAACACAATAATCCTTTTCATAGCACCTGCTGATTCCATGATATTGAGCTGCATTATTGATGTGACAACAACCAAAGACACAGGAAGTGCTGCTAAAAAGCCCATAATGGATGATTTTACCACAACATCAAATGAGGTGTTAAAATAAAAGATTGCAATCAAGGCTGTTGCAATCCACCCGACAAGCCCTGCAAAGTCTGCAGTCTTTTTCATAAAGATAAGAAGTACCAGGACAACTAAAATTGGCAAACTACTTAGAAAAAAGTTCATACAATTTTCCCCTCCTACCATCCTACATTTTTTATTTTTTCAAGGCCAACACGCACTTTTGCTGTTGACCGTACTTCCAACCTACAAAATTCTCTTAAATCAATTTTTACACCTCAAACATGGTTTCAAATTAGTCTTATGCCAGTTTTTGTTTTAAAATATTTTTCCTTGATTACCCTTATAGCGTCTTTTGCCATCTCATCTTTGTAAATATTTACAATAAAATTGACCTCTACTAAAATTTTAAAATCTGTATTCTCTATTTTGTAATACAAGATAGCTGCTATCTCTAAAATCTGCTGTTTACTATCATCTAACCCTTCCACTTTGCCAATCAGCCTTGCAAATGAAAATACCTTTATCGCATGGTTTACTCCTTGCACATCCATTTTGAAATATTTTATCATTTCAAATAAAACCTTTTCAATATTCAGAAGTGGCAAAACCCCATTCTTTTAAGTGTTCACAAAAATAATATAAAGCGGCCAATGGCAAAAACAAACTTACCACTGGCCACTTAAAAATTTTTTTATTAATAAGCATAGAGCTTCCCGTAAGGACGTTTGTTATATGGAATCAGCTTATAAAATGGCTTTGACATTATAAACTCCTTGCTGTAGCCAAAAAGCTTTACAAATTCTGTAACATACTTATCAATAAACTTATGATCCTCTTCTTCCATGTCAACAACCTTTACCTCTTTGCCGAGCTGATATGGCTGGATTTCGCCTCTTAAATACATAATTCCACCATGCATACCAGTTCCACAATAAAGCCCTGTTATTTCCTCATCTTCCTTTAAAGTAAGGCCAAGTACAATAATCCTTCCACCTGCCATGTACTCACCCAAGAAATCTCCTGCCTTACCACCAACAACTAATACAGGAATCTTGTCTTGGTATTCTTTCATATGAATACCTACTCTGTAGCCAACATCTCCTTTTATAAAAATCTCGCCACCGCGCATACCATAGCCTATAATATCCCCTGCTGAGCCATGAACTATGATCTTGCCTGCGTTCATAGTATTGCCAATACCGTCTTGGCCGTTTGCAAAAACCTCTATTGTAAGCCCGTTCATAAAGGCTGCCATATCATTGCCAGGGGTGCCATAGATGTTAAGTTTTCTATCTGGGAAAGTCAGCCCATCACCTATATACCGCTGACCGTTTACGTTTATCAAATCTATCTCTTTATACCCTTCATTTAGGGCATTTTCAATCATCTCATTAAGTTCTTTGTAGTGTATACCCTTTGCATCTATTGTAAGTTTACCTTTATCTGCCATCTTAAGCTTTTGCACCCCCTAAAATCTTTTCTTGCCTCAGATCTTTTGGCAGGTCTAAATATCCAAAATCATCGTCAAGGAGTCTGTGCTTTATACTCTCAACATTTAAGCCCTCTTTTATCATGTTTGTTATCATACCAGCTCTGTCAATTGAGTTTATAAACATAAATCCTAAAACACGACCGTTTTTGATGTAAATCTTTCTATAGCTATTTTTTTCCTTATCATGCTTTACAAGAACCTCTACATCATCTGAGTTGGGCATGACAATTCCTGCTGTTATCATGTGTACATCAAAAAAGCCAATTGAGTTCATGGGGAAGCCTCTGTCAAATGTCTTTTGGGCCCCTGCCATATTGTAACCTGCAGTCTCGCCCTGATTGTACGCATTTGGCCAGATAGGAATTACTCTTTGCTGCTCAAATACAAAGTCATACCCTTCTGCGCAGTCACCTGCTGCATATACATCCTCAATGTTTGTTCTCATATGGTCATCTACGACAATTCCGCGGTTGATTTTGAGCTCTGTTCCTTTCAAAAAGTCAATGTTTGGAACAACACCTATTGCAAACACAACAATGTCGCTATCTAAAACTTCATCGTTTTTTAGCCTTACCTTTTCTACCTTGCCATCCCCAATTATCTCATCAACAGACGTTTCAAGTTTAAAAACAATTCCGTGTTTTTCAAGTTCAGCTTGAACTATCTTTGATGCCTCTAAATCCAAGATAGAGCCCAAAATCCTGTTTGCAAGCTCAACAACTGTGACTTCTAAGCCTCTTTTGATAAGCGCCTCTGCTGCTTTAAGACCAGAAAGTCCCGCACCAATAACTGTTGCCTTTTTTGCACCATTTTTGATAGCTTCATCTATTGCCTTTACATCGTCAAACTTGATAAATGTAAAGACATTTTTTAGCTCAAATCCTTTTGTAGGTGGCACGAAAGGCTTTCCACCGGTTGCAATAAGGAGTTTATCGTATTTTACTTTACTTCCATCACCAAGCACAACTTCCTTGTTTTTAAAATCAACCGAAACTGCCCTTTTACCAAGCATTGTTTCTACTTTGTTCTTTTCATAATAATCCTCATCTCTTATATACATCTTGCTCTCATCAACTTTTCCAGCAAGATAGTATGAAATAAGCGGTCTTGAATACACCCTGTACTTTTCATCTGAGATTACAACAATAGGGTTTTGGAGATCTACTTTTCTTATTGCTTCTATACAGCCACAGGCTGCAACAGAGTTTCCTATTATAACATATCTCATCTTGCTTCATTTCCCCCTTTTTTTACACCTCTTTGATTACAAGTGCCTCGTTCGGACAGTTCTTGACGCACGCAGGTTCACCAAGTTCCAAGCACAAATCACACTTAGATGCTGCTTTTTTGTTCTCCCCGCGCCTTACCGCCCCATGCGGACATGCCATTATACATGACCAGCAGCCGACACACTTTTCCTCATCGCAGATGACTCTTCCGTCTTCAAGCTTTTTCATAGCACCTGTGATACAAGCTTTAGTGCAGGGGGCATCGTCGCAATGTCTGCATTGCAGTGCAAAGGTTGTCCACTCACCACTTTTTTCTTCAACTAAAATCCTTGGAGTTGGTTTTGAATCCTTATGTTTGTTGTAAAGTTTTACAAGCTCATGAGCTTTCACAGTTGGCTTTTTGTACTTTGAGTGGGCATACACACAGTAGACCTCGCACAAATGGCAGCCCACACACACCTCTTCTTTTGGAAATATCTTCTTTGCCACCTTTTTAGACCCCCTCTCCTGCATGCTTCACACCCAGAATTTCCATCTCTTTTTCTGTAAGTCCTACTGCCCTGAGCATAAGTCTATTTCCTCTCAAGCTCTCCAAAGCATTTATCCCCATCAGGCCCAGCATCTCTTTTATCTCATGAGCCCACGCACGAAGCAAGTTTGCCGCTCTTCTTGCACCAATCTCTGGATTTAGCCTTTTTACCAAAACAGGGTCCTGTGTTGCAATACCCCAGTTGCATTTACCTGTGTGGCACTTTTGGCAAACATGGCACCCTAAGGAAATCAGTGCTGCTGTTCCGATGTAAACAGCATCCGCACCAAGTGCAATTGCTTTTACAACATCTGCGCTGTTTCTTATTGACCCTGCAACAATTATTGATACCTGATTTCTAATTCCTTCTTCTCTGAGTCTTGAGTCCACTGCTGCAAGTGCTAACTCAATAGGTATACCAACATTATCTCTTATTCTAAGCGGAGCTGCACCTGTTCCACCTCTGACACCGTCTATTGTGATAAAGTCAGCCCCTGCCCTTGCAATACCAGAGGCAATTGCCGCGACATTGTGAACTGCTGCAATCTTGACACCAACTGGTTTTGTGTAGTTTGTTGCCTCTTTTAGCGCAAAAATGAGCTGTCTTAAGTCTTCAATTGAATAAATATCATGGTGTGGTGCTGGAGAGATTGCATCAGAACCTATTGGAATCATCCTTGTTCTTGACACCTCTTCACCAACCTTCTCACCAGGAAGGTGCCCACCAATCCCCGGCTTTGCACCCTGACCTATCTTTATCTCAATTGCCGCACCTGCATTCAAATAGTCAACGTCAACACCAAATCTTCCTGATGCGCATTGAACAATTGCTCTTTCTTTGTACTTGTAAAGCTTCTGATGAAGTCCACCTTCGCCTGTATTCCAGTATGTCCCTACCTCAACTGCTGCAGCCGCCAAAGACTCGCAAGCATTGAGTGAAATAGAACCAAACGACATCGCAGAAAACATAATAGGTACCTCTAATTCAAGCTGTGGCGGAAGTTTGGTTTTAAGATTACCATTTTCATCAAACTCAAGCTTGTCAGGTTTTCTGCCAATAAAGGTTTTAAGTTCCATTGGCTCTCTCAGCGGGTCTATTGACGGATTTGTAACCTGGGATGCGTTTATTAAGAGCCTATCCCAGTAAATCGGTATTGGTTTGTCATTTCCCATACCAGTCAGAAGTATCCCGCCTGTTTCTGCTTGTTTGTATATTTCATTTATATATGAAGGTGTCCAGTTTGCGTTCTCTTTGAATGCATTTTCTGTCTTTTTGATTGTAATTGCCTTTGTTGGGCACATTACAACACATCTGTGGCATGCAACACACTTTGAAGAGTCAGCAACGACTCTATCCTCTTCCTCATCATATTCATGAACCTCGTTTGCACACTGTCTTACGCAAACTTTACAGCGAATGCACTTTAGCTCGTCCCTTACAACCTCAAATTCGTTTTCATATAGCGAAATCATACTATCACCCCTTCGTCCAAAGTAACATAAACAGCTTCGCCACCCTTTGGCATCCAGACTTTTTCTGGATCCTTGCAAATCTCTCTAATAGCCGACTCTTCTGATGCAACATAGACAAAATCGCCTTTTTGTGCTGCAACCAGAGGTCTTAGCTTTATCCTATCATTTAACGCTAATATTCCATTTGAAAATCCTAAAATGATAGAAAACGGCCCATTTACCAGGCATGATTGATATACTGCCCTGATAGCTTTCAGTTTTTCTCTTTCTTGTTCGCTTTGTCTGTCAATCACACTCCAAAATGGTGCTGCCAAGGCTTTTGTTGCAATCTCAACAGGAAGCTTGTGCTTTCTTAAAAGAAGGTCAAAAAGGTATGCCATAACCTCAGTGTCTGTTCTGAGTGTACATTTGTATCCAAACATCTCTAAGTATCTATAATTTGTGCCATATGACGAAATCTCGCCATTGTGTACAATTGACCAGTCAAGCAGCGTAAACGGATGCGCACCGCCCCACCAACCAGGTGTGTTTGTTGGGAATCTTGAGTGTGCTGTCCAGATATATGCTCTGTATTCATCAATTCTGAAAAACTCGCCTATGTCCTCAGGATATCCAACTCCTTTGAATGCCCCCATGTTCTTACCGCTTGAAAAGACATATGCACCCTCAATTCTACTGTTTATAAACATTACACTGTCAACAACAAAGTCTTCTTCTGTCTTTTCTGTATCTCTCAGCCTTTTTTCAAGAGGCTTTACAAAATAACGCCAAACAATTGGAGCGTTTTGAATGCTTGAAACCTTTCTTGTTGGAATAACCTCACTTTCTAATATTTCAAAGTTCTGGTTTAGAAAATGTTCTGTGTCCTCTTTTGCATTTATATCATCAAAGAATAGATGAAAAGCATACCAGTCTTTCCTGTCAGGATAGATTCCATATGCTGCAAACCCACCACCAAGTCCATTTCCTCTCTCTTTCATAACAGCAATGGAATTTATAATGTCTGTGCCAGAAACCCTCACACCTTTTTTGTTAATAAACCCAGAAATAGCACAACCTGATGGAATCCTAACTTGCCCTTCTCTTAGCAATTTTTATACCTCCTGTATATAAATTGAAATTTTGTTTGCATTTATTTCTTTTTTTGATAAAATCTCAATATATTTTGCATGCAAAGAACAATATTTATACATGTATACAATAGGGTTAAGTTTAATTATAGCAACAAATTTTAAAATCTTCAATAATAAATTGAGGTAACTTTCTTGCCTCTTGCAAGTTGAAAATAAAAAACTTGCAATTTTGGTACAGAGTTTGCAATATATTGTGTGAAAAAAATAAAAAGCAAAAAATTTTGAACATATCTTTAAATTAGAATGATTATGCTTTAGAATTTGAGTATAGCATACTAAAGAGAAAAAATGAATTTTTTGAGGTGATAAAATGCCAAAACGAAACATAAACGAACAGCCATCGTTGTTTGGTGACCCAGGATTTTCCTCGTGGGGAATTGCTTATTATAAAAAAGGACAAAAAAACATTGTAGAAAGACATACACACGACTGTGATGAGTACTATTTTGTACTCGAAGGAAAACTGAAAGTGATTTCAGAAGATAGGGAATACATACTTGAAAAAGGTGACATGCTCTGGACAAGGATGGGCGATTTTCACGAAATTGTAGAAGCTTTGGAGGATACAACAATGTTCTGGTTAGAAGGTCCTCTTATGGGCAAAAGACGAAAAGGGCATCAGTATGAGCCATGAAAAAAAGGTGGGCTGCCACAACTCTCTTGATGTGACAGCCCTTTTTTTTCAGGATATTTTAAACCTTACTATTCTTCCCTCCTGTATACCTATTACTTTAGTCACTGTAAATCTCATCAGTTACAGTTTGCTTATTAGGTTGAAAAGTCGAATCTGACCCAGAATTGGTTTGCGCTCCCACTGCTGAATTATTCTCTATTGGCTGTAGTTCAGTAGTTTCATTTGAAGTTTCACTATTTTGCTTGTTTTGTTGAGAATGTGCAATGTTGGACTGTTTTATAGCCTCACTGTTTTTAAATTGCTGGGTGATTGTTTGAATGTGATTTTGCCCAGGTGAATTTTGCATTTTTTCTTGAGAGAGTTCTTGCTGTGTTATATTACTGTTAAAATCCTCTTTTGAATTTGCATTTACACTGGCAGTGGAGGGTGCAGAAACATTTAAAACTTGTGTACCAGGATTTGGAGGAGAAATGTTAATATTTTGATTATATGTTCTGGAATTACTTTTATACACGTCCCTTTTATACACCACATATGACTTTGCAAAGTTGTGTTTTATTCCTCTCTCACTCACAATCTTATCCATAATCCCTTTAAAAATCTTTGCGGCAGGATTTGTTCCACCAAGATAGTCCAAAGGCCTTGGCTCATCTTCTCCTACCCACACACCTAAAGCATAATCTGGGGTATATCCTACAAACCACCTGTCTTTGTTATCGTCAGTTGTACCTGTCTTGCCTGCAACGGGATAATCAAAGCTTGTACCAATGGTTATCCCCATTTTTACGACACTTTGTAGCATATCTGTTAAAAGTTGCGCATTCTTTTCTTCCATCACTCTTCTGCCCTCATCTGTATTCTCATAAATGGTATTACCATATCTATCCTCTATTTTTGTGATAAAATGTGGTTTTTTATATACTCCTCCATTTGCAACTGCTGCAAATGCAGCAGTTAGCTCAATTGGTTTTACTCCATAGGTAAAGCCACCAATTGCAATAGATAAGTTATTTTTGTCTTCTTCTGTCAAAGTAGTAAATCCAAAGTTTTTAAGATTTTCATAAACATTTTGAACACCCAACTTGTATGCAAGCTTTACCGCCGGCACATTAGCTGACCACACAAGAGCCTGTTTAAGTGTCATATAACCTTTGTAGCTGCTGTAGCCAGTTTTATTTGTATACCAGTTTTTAGGTGCGTATCCATCAATGGAAAAAGGTGCATCTAATACAAGGCTCCATGGGCTATAACCTCTTTCTAAAGCCAAGGCATAAACAGCAATAGGCTTTATTGCGGAACCTGGCTGGCGTACAGACATGGTAGCTCTGTTAAAAACTCGGACTGCAGTTATATTCCCTCTGCCACCCATTATACCTTTTACAGCTCCTGTTCTAAAATCAATCAATACAGCTGCTGCTTGGGGCTGTGGAATTCCATTTTTGTCGTAATACCTAACTGTGGGCATATACCTTGAATCTGAAAAAACTTGCTCCATCGCGCTTTGAATACTACAGTCCAATGTTGTGTAAATCTTAAGTCCTCCACCATAGACCAAGTCTTCTGCCTCTTCTTTTGTAATTCCTTTTTGTCTTTGAAGTATCTCAATGGCCTCATCTATAACAGAATCCACAAAATAAGGATGTTTGTATGGAAGCAAATTCCTGCTGCTATTTTTTGCATACACAAGCTTTTGATTAATTGCTTGATAATATTGTTTTTCAGTTATATACCCTAATTCTAACATCTTTTTTAATACAAGTTCTTGCCTTTTCTTTGCATGTTCAGGGAACTTAAATGGATTGTAGTAAGAAGGATTTTTTGTTATACCAGCAATCAGCGCACATTCAGTCAAAGATAATTTTGATACATCTTTGCCAAAGTAAGTATATGCAGCAGCTTGAACACCATACGCACCATTTCCAAGGTTTATTGTATTTAAATACTCTTCTAAAATCTGCTGTTTTGTAAGTCTCTTTTCCAGCTGAACCGCTAAATACTGCTCTTGTATCTTTCTTTTAAATGACTTTTCAAACATCAAAAGCTTGTTTCTCACAAGCTGCTGGGTTATTGTGCTTGCACCCTCAGATAAGCTTCTTCTTTGAAGATTATGGATAAAAGCTCCAATAATTCTTTTTATGTCAATTCCATTGTGATACCAAAATCTTTCATCCTCAATTGCAACAAAAGCATTTATAAGGTCTTTGGGAATTTGATTATACGAAACTCTAATACCACTTTGCCCCCTGTTCAAAGTAGCTACCTCTTTCCCCATTTCATCAAATACTATTGTAGTATTATTTATTGTTTTTTCTACAATTTCATCCAAAGTCCCAGGGGGAATGGCTTTGATGTAAGCTGCAATTGTTCCACCCAAAGCTCCTATAGAAAATACTATTAGAGCTGTTAAGGTAAATGCCAAAGATTTAAAAAAAGTTTGTAGAGGCCCTTTTTGACCTTTCATCCTGCCTTCCCCCTTTTGATGCAAAGCCATAAGCTGTTATCAATTTTCCTATTGAAAAATTTTAAGATGTACATCCCAAAATTTCAATCCGTAGTTTGAAACAATAGATTTTATAACTAATTTTGGCATCTGAGTCTTTTACATAAATTTTAAAAATGGCTTGAAAATTTAATCTTCTTGAGGTAGAATATAATACACAATTAAATACTGCTACCCTCCTTTTGTTTATGTTAAAAGGGAGTAGCACCAAAAGCCTTGTCCTCAACATTCGCGAGAAAGGTATTTTAAAAGGCCTTTCTCTGGGGATAAGGGCCCAAAAAAGGGCGTGCGAGACTTTTAACATGTGATATTGAATGTCACATGTTAAAAGTCTTTTTTATTTGTCTATAAAAACTTTTGGCAATACTCATAATATACTCTTGTGAAACTTTCAAAAAACTGCCTGAGGAGGTGTTTTTGGGGTTTTGATACAACAAAGTCTTAATTTTTCATTCAAAGAGCAATTGAGGAAGTGATTGAAAATCTAAAAACAAGTCCAAATGGTCTTACTTCTGATGAAGCTGAGCAAAGACTAAAATTATATGAAAAAAACATTATCGAAGAAGGAAAGAAAAAGTCAATACTTTCCCTTTTTATGGAACAGTTTAAAAATGTAATGGTACTTGTATTAATTGCTGCAGCCATAATCTCAATCTTTCTTGGCGAGGTTGCGGATGCTGCAATAATTATTGCCGTTTTGATTATTAACACTGTCTTTGGAGTTGCTTAAGAGCTTAAAGCTGAAAAGGCGATAGAAGCTCTTAAAAAACTCAATATGCCTTATGCGAAGGTTTATAGAAAACGGTCATCTTATGCAAATTAAGCCAGAGGAGCTTGTAGTCGGAGATATAGTTCAAATTGAGGCAGGAGATATTGTTCCAGCAGATTTAAGACTTATTGAAAGCTACAACCTAAAAGTAGATGAGTCAGCTTTAAAAGGCGAATCTATTCCTGTCGAAAAAGATGCAAATGCAATCTTAGACCAATCTTAGACTATTGCAGAAAGAACCAATATGTTTTTTATGAGTACAGTTGTCACATACGGTCGGGTAAAAGGTGTTGTTGCAACAGGCATGAAAACAGAGAGAAGAAATGCTATTGTCAGAAAGCTTTCTTCAATAGAAACCTTGGGAAGAGTAGAGGTCATCTGCACAGACAAAACTGGTACTCTTACACAAAATAAGATGAATGTTGTAAAAATTTATTGCAACGATAATTTGTCAGATAATCTCGAGCTTGAAGACATAACCACAAAGATTTCATTCAGGATAATGGCTCTTTGCAATGATGTCAAAATGGAGCTAATAGACAAACAGCCAAAGTTTATAGGAGACCCAACAGAAACTGCGCTTGTAAACTTTGCTTATGAAAAGGGGCTCAACAAAAATGCTATTGAGAAGGTAATGAAGTGTGTATATGAAATACCATTTGACTCTGTAAGAAAGATGAAAGCCTTCAAGTTTTGACAGGCACTGAAATTGAAAAGTTAGACCATGAGACTTTAAAAGAAAAAGTAAAAGAGATACGAGTATATGCAAGAGTTTCTCCTGAGCACAAATTGAGAATAGTCAAGGCATGGACAAACCATGGCAAAATTGTTGCAATGACCGGCGATGGTGTCAATGATGCCCCAGCTTTGAAAGCGGCTGATATTGGAGTTGGAATGGGAATTACAGGCACTGATGTTACCAAAAGTGTTTCTGATATCATTCTGGCTGATGATAACTTTGCAACAATTGTTGCAGCAGTTGAAGAGGGAAGAAAAATAGAAAAGGGAAGAAAAATATATGATAACATCAGAAAAGCAATACAGTTTTTGCTGTCATCAAACATTGGTGAGGTTGTGACGCTGTTTTTGACAACACTTTTGTATTGGACAGTACTGTATCCTGTACACATCCTTTGGGTAAACCTTGTGACTGACACTTTCCCTGCTTTGGCGCTTGGCGTAGAAAAGGCAGAAAGTGATGTTACGAAAAGAAAATCCAAAAAGTCTTCTGAGAATATCTTCGCAACTGGTCTTGGTTTTTCGATTCTCTATCAAGGCCTTTTAAAGGGCCTGATAACACTTTTGGTATTTTTTATCGGAAACAAGCTATATGATACAAAGGTTGCTATAACTATGACATTTATGACACTAAGTCTTATACAACTTACCTACGCTTATAACGTTCGTTCAAATATAAATTCATTGTTTAAAATAGGGGGTATTTTCTAACAAATATTTAAATTTTGTTATTATTTCATTTGCGTTTCAGATTATTGTTTTAATAGTTCCTCAGTTGAGGGAAGTATTTAGGCTTGCTGCCTTAACTTTTACTAAGTGGACAGTTGTAATTTTGGTTTCAATTTCCATAATACCCATTGTAGAAGTAGTAAAGTATATAACCCGCATTTTTTTGTAGATGAGCATAAAGGAAATTAGAAACAACCTTTATAGATCTTGATAAATTGCTTTTGCTTGACATTTTTTGTATCAACATAGTACTCTTTATTTATATGCGAAGAATAAAATCACTACAAAAGAAAGGGATGGCATAAAGTGGTAGTCGAATATGTTATAAAGCTCATTGCTTCCTTAGTTGTAATCCTATTTGGATGTACCTTTTTCACCAATGCAGTTGAATGGTTTGGCAAAAGGATGAACTTAGGACAAGGGGCAGTTGGAAGTATTTTAGCAGCAGTTGGAACTGCCCTGCCCGAGACCATAATACCTATTATTGCAATTCTGTTTGCCAAAGGAGAAAGCTCACATGAGGTTGGTATTGGTGCAATTGCTGGTGCTCCTTTTATGCTTGGCACTTTGGCCTTTTTCATAACTGGACTTGCTGTAATAGTCTACACTCTTTTTAAGAAAAGGACATTGAAAATGAATGTTGACTTGAGTGTGTTTGAGCGCGACCTTACTTATTTTCTCATTGTATATGGAATTGCAGTTTTGACAACATTCATTCACAATCACAAAGTTATAAGAACAATAATAGCAATTGTACTTTTTGTTGCTTATCTTATCTATGTAAAAAAGACACTTGCAGATGAGAGTGAAGACACCGAAGGAGAAGAATTAGAGGAACTTTATTTTACAAGGTTTTTAAAACTTCCAAACAACCTTTTGTGGATACTTTCTCAGCTTCTTCTTTCACTGGTACTTATCATCTATGGTGCACACTTGTTTGTTGATTACGTTCAAAAAGTTGCGATGCTGATTGGTGTGCCTGCACTAATACTTTCAATAATCATTACACCTATAGCAACAGAGCTACCCGAGAAGCTAAATTCTATTATCTGGATCGGAAAGAAAAAAGACACTCTCGCACTTGGAAATATTACAGGTGCAATGGTATTTCAGTCATCCGTTCCAGTTGTTTTTGGAATAATATTTACGCCATGGAATTTAAAAGGTATAACAATGGTTTCTGCTATTTTGGCATTTTTGTCTGCTCTTTTAAATCTTGCATGGGTTAAGATTAAAAAATCTGTCAATCCAGTTGCACTTCTATTTGGTGGAGTTTTATACTTGATTTTCTGGGGGTATATTTTCTTATAATCTTTTGAATAGATTTTTCCAATTAGATGAGTTATAATTAAATTATACGTGAGTTATACTTTAATATTTGTGAGGAGAAAAAAATGAGTGATAGAGAAATCTTAGAGCTTATCTTACAAAAGGTTGAAAACGTAGACCAAAAAATTGATAGGCTTGAGGTGAGGCTTGACAGACTCGAAAAAAGGGTTGAAAGCCTCGAAAAGAAAGTTGAAAGCCTTGAAAAGACAGTCGAAAACCTTGAAAAGAGAGTCGAAAACCTTGAAAAGAGGGTTGATAGCCTTGAAAAGAGGGTTGATAGCCTTGAAAAGAGGGTCGAGAAGTTAGAAATTCAGGTTGCAGAAAATACTCAAATCTTAAAAGCATTAGAGCATTTAGCACAGGTAAACAAAGCTGAACACGACAACTTTACTCACCAGCTCGCAAGGATGGAGGGATTACTTAACTCTGTAATTGTAAATAACAATAAAGACCATGAGGCTTTATTTAAACAAGCTGAAGAGAATACTCAAAAAATTGTAAAACTCGAAAAGGATATGACAATTATTGAATCTGTATGTGGAAAGAATATGCAAGATATTGCATTTTTAAAAGGTGTGAAGATTTAAAAAAATACAAAAAGCTTGAGTCAAAAAGGGCTCTCGGCAGAAAGCAGAGAGTCCTTTTTTGTTGAAAAATTTATGTTATCTGCAGTTTGTTCTGTTTCTATTATTTTCTATTTACCAAACAAGCGTTCAGTGATATAATATATACAAACATTTGTTCACTCAGGTGTTGTGAATGAGTCGGGTGATTCTCCACTGTGATTTGAACAACTTCTACGCATCTGTCGAATGTCTCTACAGGCCTGAGCTAAAGAATAAACCTGTTGCTGTTTGTGGTGATCCAGAACTAAGGCACGGTATTGTCCTTGCCAAAAATCAAATAGCAAAAAACTTTGGAGTGCAAACAGGAGAGGCTATTTGGCAAGCGCTTAAGAAATGCCCAGACCTTGTGATACTAAAACCTAATTACCCTCTTTATTTGCGATTTTCTAAACTTGCTCAGCAGATTTATTCTCAGTACACAGACCTCGTAGAACCGTTTGGAATTGATGAGTGCTGGCTTGATGTAACACAAAGCACAAAACTTTTGGGAGATGGCAGAAAAATTGCATATGAAATCAAAGAAAAAATCAAGTACGAACTTGGAATAACAGTGTCAATTGGAGTTTCTTACAACAAAGTCTTTGCAAAACTTGGAAGTGACTATAAAAAACCTGATGCTGTTACAGTTATCAGTAGACAAAACTATACAGAAATAGTATGGAGTCTTCCTGTATCTTCTCTTTTGTATGTTGGCCCGAGTACAAAGAAAAAGCTCATTTTACATGGAATTAAAACAATAGGCCAGCTTGCTCAAACATCACCAGAGTATCTTAAAAAAATTTTTGGAAAATGGGGTGAGATTTTATGGATATTTGCAAACGGGTTTGATACAACACCTGTTTTACCACCACTTTTTGACGAAAACATCAAAGGAATTGGAAACAGCATAACAACTCCGCGTGATCTTGGGAATTTTGAAGATGCTGAATATGTTCTCTATATTTTAGCAGATAGTGTTGCCCAAAGGCTCAGAAGACAACATCTAAAATGTACTACTATTCAAGTGTGGATTAGAGACAATTTTCTATTTTCTATCACAAGACAAGAAAAGCTATCTCAGCCCACCTATCTTGCAAGAGAAATATTCAAAAGATCAGTTGAAATATTTAGAAAAAATTGGACATTTAAAACTAACGTGCGTTCACTTGGGATTCGTGCAACAGACCTTGTAGGAGAATTTGAGATGCAGCAGCTTGACTTTGATTATTTCAAAAAGTGCAAATTAGAATCTTTGGAAAAGACCTTAGATACCTTGAGAAAACGATTTGGTCAATTTTGTGTACAGCCAGCACTTTTTTTGACACAACCTTCTTTGAAGTTCAACCCTATTGACGAACATATAATTCATCCTCTTTCCTATTTTAGATAATTTGGTCTGAAAAG